>OIYH01000648.1_pt1 | contig 24434 bp, 39 predicted proteins | sample 1587911 | NCBI WGS metagenome assembly OIYH01 (sample SAMN03283252) | human gut metagenome | biome: human-associated habitat; material: feces | host: Homo sapiens | place: USA | collected 2013
ATTTTCAAACTTTTTCATCAATTTCTGTTGACTTTTATATAGTTAGCTTTCTGTTATAAAAATCTTCGATACATCTGTTTTCAAACTTTTTGTAAGCATCTAAGTACCATTCTTCTTTGTCTCCATTGAAGGTCAGTTCATAATACATTCCGTCATGCAGATCTGTACTTAGCAGATACTTCCAATTCTGAAGCACTTTGCATTTCCACACGATATACGGAAGTGTATCAGTCTCATTCACTGTATCAGTTTTATCCAGATGCTCTAAAACGTAATCTCTTACGATTTTCAAAGCCTTTTCGTCCATTTCTTGCATCTTAAAGACCATTTGTTCTCCTTTACATAATCTCACTTAGCAATAGTTTATAAGTTACTGTGATTTGCATCTGATAAATGATTCCATCATTGCTGTCACCTGTCGGAACTGAATATTTCAAGCCGTTTCCGGCATTGATATCCAGAATCCATCCGGGAATGTGTTCTTCGTCTGACAGATATGAATAATCATTAAAAAAAGTGTCAGCACCGAAGAACATATAGGTTTCTAACGGTTCCAACACTCTAACATTCTTTAAATTGTTAAGCTTATAAACAAGATTTGCAAAATAACGATTGTTTTCAATTCTATCAAAATCTTCAAATCCAGCTCGCTGAGAATACATCTCGAAAATCATTTTGTATGTTTTGTTTCCGAGAACGTCACTCTTAACAAGTGTCGGGCCAATTGGGAACAGTCCAATATCACCCGTCTGAGGATCTATAAAATCGATGTGAACATCATGATCTCCTTCTTTCACAACGAAACGCTTTATTGTATCTTTTACAGTTTCAATCAATGTTTTGACTTCACTCACTTTTTAAAATCACCTCCAGCCACTAATGCAGCGGTTTTACCGATATCCTCTTTATGATCCTTCGCCATTCTATCAAACCAGTAAGGGCCAGCCATTGGGCTCTTGACTTGGTTATGCACAAGTTTTCTTCCTTGTGGATCCATAATTTTTGAAACACCAGGCCTTGACCAGTGTCTTCCTGTTTTTGAATCATAAAAAGAACCTTTCAAAGTAATAGGATCTACCATCAGCAGTCCGTAATACTGATAGCGTGCATATGGTGTCGATTGGACAATTCTTCCAGAGCCAATAACTGTATGTGCTGTTGCAGAATCAATCAGTACTCCGTTTAAATTTGGTGTGTATGGAGCCATCAGCCTTATGCACTCTGAATCTATTACTTTCTGAACTTCTTTGCTTGCTCCAAGCCCTCGCTTGCTTAGTACTTTATCAAGATCATCAAACTTCAAATCTGCAACTATTTGCATGACAGTTCCCAATGATGCATTCTTGCTGAGCCATATTTTAAATACGTTGCTTCCATGATTGTCATAGCGTGCTTTTCAGAAATAAGCCTTTTCAATGCATCCGTATATTCCTGGCCAGCCAATCCGTTTAAAACGGCATCACATTTCCCTTCAACCATAAAGTCCTTGCCTGGTGTAAATACTAAGCTTGTTTGCCCTTCAAACATGCACATTGCACTCTCTGTATAGCTAAGTCCTAGCTTTGAAAGCGTGAATGGTGTTCTTTTAGTGATAAAAGCTTTATTGATCTCAACTTTTTCATAGTTCAAAGATTTCAGATAGAGAGTGCAGTATGTGTTTGTGTACATCAGCAGACACCTCTGAAAAGCAGACCAGCAGGACCTAACCACTTTCTAGTGATTTCTCGGATGCCATCACTTTTTCTTTTGGCTCTGTCTGCTTCTGAATTACCTGTATAAGTTACGGAGTACTCTCCGACTTTTTCGCTTGCTATCTGAGATGAAATTACATCTCTTGAATCTGACTCCGAGTGCATCGTGTCCAAAGAATAAAGCAGTTCAGCAATCTCGCATGTAGCCATCTTCATTTCGTCTGTTGGTTCTGATGTGTCCATCATATCCATACGAATCACATTACGCACATCTGCACTGGCCATGTTTGAGAAAAAGTTGAACTGTTTTTCAGGAATCAACGCATCTGATCCGAGCAAGTAACTATTTTGATAAAACTCATAATCTGCATAGATCATGATTACTGCACCTCTCTTTCTGAACTCTGATATCAAAAGCTTTTATTAAGCTTCTGAATCCTCTTTAGCTTCTTCTGCCCTAGGCTCTTCAGCCTTTTCTGCACTTTCAGAAGCAGCCTTTTCAGGCTTCTTTTTATTTTCTGAATCAGGCTTGTTGCCTCTATTTCTAGGCTTAGGAATATAACCAACTACTCTCATGCTGCTACCGCTGCTCCTGTAAGATAAACACCAATACCGTTCTTCTTGTTGTCTAAAAAGTCACAGATGCCATAATTGTGATAGAAGAACATCCACTTGTCATCTGTCTGGTTAGTCTGTGGATCAATTACCTTTGCAATAACAGACTTTTCTGCCTGGATAAGTGCTGAAGGATGGATGATTGCAAATCCAATATTTTTAGCACCTTCAGCCTTTTCAAAGCCAAACTTTGCATCAGCAAAGCCGTCATACTGTTTAATTGCTGAATAGAATCGTGCTTGAGGAACTGTTTCCACGCTTGCAAAGCTGGACATCACTTCAGTACTCTTGTATGTGTCTAAGCCCTTGACCATTTCTAACAGTGTGGAAGTAATTCGCAAAATTCTTCCTTCTTCAGGAACTTCGTTATCATCCATCTTAACCTTAATGTCACGAATCGCTTCTAATACTGCTTCACCAGTAGTCAATTCCTTTTCTACCTTGAAACCAGCATTTTCTGTATACTTTGCGAATCTGAAAGCATCAATTTCAGGAACAACATGTTCTCTCATGAAAGTACCAGCTAACTGCCCAAACGCAAGACCAACAGTTTCTGTATTGTCTTGTTCTTCAACTCCAAACTTTGTAGCTCTGTCAAAATTTGGTGCCTTTGTTTCGAAATCAAATGTTACTGAACCTAATGGATAGCCTTTCCCATTTCTTCCATAGTCACCTAATCCACTTGTGGAAATCTTTGGAATCAAGAAATCCTTACCATTTGCAGCCATTTTAACCATCTCTTGATTTGTGTCTAGCATAGCTGTTTTGGATCCGTACTTATAAACCTCATCAACTAGAGGAATATAGGTTTTAAATAATTCAATGTTGTTTGCCATCTAATTCATTTTTCCTTTCTCAGTTTTCTTTCAGTGGTGGAAGCCCCATCACTGCACGTGCAGCGTTAATCTTGACGTTTGACGCTGGAGAAGAACCTCTTCCATCGTCCGTTCTTGTTGTCGGATTGTTGATTGGTTCATCAGAATCAAACAAATAGTCTTTGTCCTTCTTTAAAGCGTCAATCGCTGAACTAATGTCTTCTTTCTGATTCTTTGAAGCTTTCAAAGTATCAACATCAAGTAATGCTGCAATGGCTTTAGCACTCCTTCCCTTGGCGCCTAGAATTGCTGTGTTGAGCAGATCATTGAAATCTCTGTCAGCAATCTGCTTTTCAAAATCTGCTTTCTGAGTTGCCAGCTGAGCATTCAATGATTGAATTTCTCCACTTAACCTTTCAGGATCAATTCCATCAAACTTCTTGAGACCGTCTTCAGCAGTCTTTAACTGATTGTTGAGTCCGTCGATAGTTGTCTGCATATCGGCTTTTGCTGACTTTTTCGCATTCTCAACATCAATTCCGTTCTGCTTGAAAACCTCTGCAATCTGTTCTTCGCTTAGTCCTAAAGCTTTTAATTCTTCCTTTTTCATAATTCATCCTCCTGTTAGGCTTGTTTTAGGTGTGGCCGACACCGCAATTGGAACGTTTTAGGCTCGTCAGCCGTATGAATAAAAGAAAAAAGATGGTTTAGTGACATATCCAGGTCATAAAAAAAAGCGCCACTTTAAAAAAGCAGCACTATTTTTCTTTTTTAATTTCAGAGTTGAAAACTCTGTTCATCTGTTCAGGAAGCTCCATCGCATTTGAAAACTTCTTGTATTCTTGATACGTTGCAGCTCTTCTCTGCTTTGCCTCATAAATATCATTCTTTGAAGATTCTCCAATCTTCAAAAGCTTGATTTTTTCATCTTGAACTCTCATCCGTCTTTCCAAAGCCCTCTGTCTTTGTGTGGCCTGGTATGGAGTGTATGTTTTCCCTTTCCATTCTTTCGTTTTAAGCGTCTTTTGATAAATCTTGGATAATTCCTCATCCGAATACTTTCGCTTGCTTATGCCCTGTATAAATGGGTAAAACACGTGGTAGCAATTCGCACCGCACAAACCGTCAACCTGGCCATAACCACATATTGAAACCAACTGTACTTTCGTATAGATCTTGCCTTGCCACAATGCATGGCTTGGTCTTGCTGTTGGATGCGCGCTGACTTCGAAATATTCAGTTCCGAGCTTTTCAGCGTTATCATCTGAAATCTTTGATGTAATCTGTCGCAAACCCGTCATGACTGCCGTTCGTGCAGCAGTGTCAATCCGTTTGTGATAGCCACTTTCATAATCAATTGATCTTATTCCACTGTTGGCCATATGATTCACAACTCTTTTAAGCGTTGAGTCATAATCAAACGCACCAGAAGCAATCTCAACTGTAGCTCTGTTCAATTCGTCTTTGTAAAACTGCGTAAGTGTCTCAACTCTGTTTCCATCGCGATCAGTAACAAATCCGATTGTTTTTGTCAGATTGGTCAAATCATCCTTTGCCTGTTCCTGGCAAGCATCAATCAACTGTTTCAGTTCTTCATTGCGTTCTAACGGAACAAACTCAACTCCACACTCATCATATAAAGCCTTGTCTGTTGCATATCCTTTAGAAATAATGTCTTCAAACAGATGTTTTACCTCTTTATCAGACAGTTGGAGCGCTTTTTGAATTTTCTTGCGAGCATCGACATTGTATGTTCGCATTTGAGTAGCAACGTACAACTGCCAATCGGCTGTTCTGCCAATCTCCCACGAATCATTGAACGCTCTCATTTCAAGCATCCGCCTCACGATATCGGCTAGAATATCATCTTGAAGATTTCTGAATATCTTTTCCAATGCTTCCGGAACTTCCCTCAGCATTTCTTCAGAAAACATTATTCAATATCTCCTTCATGATCTGCCTGGCCATCGATTTCTTCTTGAACTTCTCTCAATGCAGCTTCAGCAGTGTGTCTGTCTTCACCGTACCATTTCATTCTAAAAGCAATTTTAGACATGATTCCCATCTGGACATCGATACGATCTTGTTCCTTTTTCTCTTCATCTGTTGAAAGAATTGAGTCGTGGAACATGCATTGGAAACCTATGTGTGATGTGTAATAGCCATGATAGAAAGCTAACGCATATGCATAGTCTTCAAGACACTTTCTCAGTTCTTCCTGGATTGCTGTGACACTGTTGAACTTTCTAATCTTACTTGCTTTGATTTCGGATGCAGTCTTAGTAACAACAACATCCGTTTTTGATAAATCGCCATAAGCAAGGCCAACAATTCTTTCGACTTCTCTCTTATACCCTTCTAAACCTTCATTGTAATTAGAATCTCTTAACTGCGGACTGAATTCGCTCCAAAAGTCGGAACCATTTCCACTTGCATCGATGTCAACTGGAACGTATAAACGATCCTTTCCTTTAGGCAGCTTAAACTGTCGTTTGCCGTTTGCACTGTCCTTAATGTTAAAAGCATTATAATCGCCGAAAATCGAACGTTCTCCACTGTTATATTCCCAATCAAGACGTCCACCTTGAGTGTCGGCTCTTTTAATCATTCCAACGGCACCACTGAAGATTGAAACACCGTTGTATGATTTATCAATTTCGTTTGCTAAAGGATTCTTGTAAAAACCAAAATCCATACGATCCATTCCACGGTAGACAACATCAGGAATCAATGTAGCCCACTCTTCAACACTGTTTAATGGGATTTCGTGGCCAATATTTGAGTCTGTTCCTTTAAATGCCTTGTTAGCAATTCTTAATCCCTCGTTTGTGAGTTCATGCAGTTCTAAACGGTAATAGATATCTCTATCTCCAATTGGCTTCAATTGGATAAACGCACACCTTCTCAATCTTCCATCTGCTCCAAACTCTAATGGAACAATTCTGTCCGCTGGAATTGTTTCAAACATCCCGGTGTTTCCAAGCGGTTTGATTGCCATTTCTCCAAGACCGAGCGCTGTCTGTAACGCTGTGTTCAAATCCGAGATTGTTTTCTGATAGATTTTATTCAACTCTGGAATTTCCAGCGAACTTTCGATTTCAGAAAGTGCTGTGTTTGCAAACTCCTTGCAGATGCTTTCTTCAAGCCTTAAGGAAACAACTCCTTCAGTGTCGTTTCCTTCTGTCCATGGAGCTTTTCCCAAAAGCATTTTATCCCACAGTTCATAGGCACTTATCATTTCGCTTGAAAGAGTAATTTCTTCGCCTGTTATTCTTGTAATTTGATTTCTTGAGAACATTTTGTTAAAAACTCCTTTCAAGTAACTAATTAACTTTGTAAACATGATCACTGTCCTTTCCGCTTCCAAACCGGTTGCGTTGCATAACGAACTGAGTCAATGGCATGGTTGTTCATGTCCGGATAACCACTGATAATATTTCCGTCCTTGTCACGTTCGTATTCATATTCAGCGAATTCCTTTGCTGTTGCTGGACAACGTAATGGATCTATAACTATCTTCTTTAAACGCTGAAGCCATTTCATCGAGTAAGGAACGCTTCCTGGTCCTTTGACTGCTGCTCTTGCTGGCAAACCAAACGCTTTATAGTCAGCAACTGATTTGTTTTCTGCGGAGTCACAAATAATGTTTGAATCAAAAACACTTTCTTCAACTTCTCTTCCATCGCTTGTTTTCCAAGTCCGGTTGAAAGTGTCTTTAATCATCTGTGCTGTTTCTTCGTTGCCTTTTCGATTGCAGCGTATTTCTCCGAAAATATATAAAATCATGCGTGCTGAATCATAGTGCATTCGTGAATAATGGAATGGATCAGGATCCCATCCCCAGTCAACACCTTGAAGGATTCTGTCGAACTCTGCAATCTCATCATTCGTGATTTCACGTGTTTCAACATTTGTGAATACATTTCCGCCGTCACCGTTGGCAATTCCTAAATATTCGTTATCATAAGCTTGCGGATTGACCTTCTTAAGAAATTCCGCTTCTTCAATCCATGTCTTACCGAGCCATTCCTTTGGAACTGATCTATAGTCTGATTTAAAGACCATTCTGCTTTCTTTCGGAACAAGAATGTATTTGTTGGCCCAGTTAATGGCCGAACGTGGAGGGTTGAAACTCTTAAAGATAATTGCATCATCACCGCCACGAATCGCTGACTGTTCAATGTTACGAACTGCTTCGGGTCCAGCGAACTGATCCAACTCTTCGAGCCACAGCAAGCCAATGTATCCGATTTTTGTTTTCAGTGACTTGAGCTTTGCTGGTTCATCGGCGCCACGAAAAAGAATCTGCTGCCCCGTCTTTTTGTTAACAAACTTCAAAGGTGATTTCTTGGCCACCCATTTATCATTCAAATCAAGCTTGTCTATAGCCCATTCAATCTGAGCATAGACAGAATCACCCAATGTATTTGCAACATTTCTAAGAATCAGTGCATTCAGATTTGAGTGCTTCTGCAGCTGGTCAACAATTGCAATAGAAATAAAAGAAGACTTCAAAGAACCTCTTCCACCTGGGAGGACGTACTCTGAATGTCTTCTGTTTTCGATATCAAATACCAGCTCTGCATATTTCGGCCCGATGGCAAGCACTGGAATTCCGTGATAGTTGTCTTCGGAATCTTTTGCTTTTGCCTCAAGCTCGGCCATTTCTGCCTTGTGGCGTTCATCTTTGATTTGCAGCTCTTTTTCTTTGAGCTTCAGTTCTTGCTTTCTGAGATTGCTGTCATCACTGGAACTTTTTTTCCTTTCAAGTGCTTCAAACGCTTTTACGTTTCCCTTTCGCACCTGGGAATACATTGACACGGCCGAGACTTTCTCAACCGAATCAATTTCATCAATTGGAATTCCAAGCTTTTCAGAAAGTACTTCTCTCGTTTTACTGTCCGGCTGAAGAGAATAAAGCCAATCCATGACATCTGTTGGAGCTTTTTTCAGTGCTTCTTTGACCACTTTTCTAGCTCTGCGAGTCTCACCGGATTTCTTACCGCCCTTTCTGCCTAGCTCTCTAGCTTCTTCCTTGCTTCTCTTGCTGGTTGGAATTAAATTTTCATCAGTCTTCCGTGCTTTCCTTTTTTTTGCCTTTTCACTGCTTTGAGGAATGTCTTCTTTGTCAGCTTCAACAACTTTATCAACTGTATTTGCTTTCTTTTTTGTAGCCATCATTCCTCCTTACACTGTTAAACTTCTTAATGCTTAATAACGATCATGATTATCTATTCCTCCTGGAACTTTTGATTTTTCTAAAGAAACTAAATCTATAAATTCTTTAAAAAACAAAAATAATAAATAATAAGTATAAACATAAAAAAAGCAACCTCATTGAGATTGCTAATAAACAAGCGCCCCGACTCGAACGGGATTCTCTGCAGTGGGTTTTCACCCATACATCACTGCGTAGACCGAACTACCTCTACTTGTCATTTTTATCTTGCCATATTTTCCGCACAAAATCAACCATCGCTTTTTCTTCCGTTGAAAGATGTTTTGTACCACCTTCATCATGATCATAACCAACATGAGTGTGTGGCTTTGTTCCTTTATGATAATGTGTTAAATCTATTTGCTTTTTCCTTTTTAAATCATTATCAAAATAAGTAATATGTAACAGTGTTTTCTCGTCATTGTCAACCGTCACATATACTCTGCCTCTAGTCATTGTTTCGCGTGGTGCAGTAGCATTTTTTCCATCTTTTCTTACAACGAATTTAACATTACTTTTTTTAAGCAATGTTTTATATTCATCACCATATTTCATTTGCTTACCATGTAAATAATATTCTCCAAAGCTTGCTCCACGTCCGCCCATGATCTATCACACCGTCTTCTTTCTGAACTCATAAGTGTAGCCGTATTTCTTGGCATTTCTTTTCAGCCAGGAATGACTTTCACGATTTGTTCTCGCAAGTGATTCAGATGGAAATTCATCTTTCTTCACGATCACTTTGTTTGTTACTGGAGACCTGGATAAAGCCTTGTTAAACCCAGCATAATCAAATTTCTTTCCGATTCTGAAAATATAATCGCCACTTCTGCCAGATGCAACAATGCCTGTGATCTTGTCTTCTTTCAGACCTCTTAGATCCTGTCTAGAAAACACACTGTCATTCGGATGGTTGTGAATAACAAATTTTCCGGCAACTTCTGAACGGCTATATCCAACTGAACCTTTCTGACCGTGATTCAATGCATATGTAAAGCCATTTTCATCAACTGCAATTAAATGTTCTTTTCTGCCTCTGCTGCTGTCTTCGGTAAACATTTTTCTGAAATTATCTAAAACGATATCTTGTGACATTTTCCCACGCTTCATGAGAACATTCATTCTTGCTGCAAAGTCTCTGTCAGTGCCGCCGCTTTCCTGGTCTCCGCTTTCGTCTGTTCCTGGAGTGTAAGAAGCACCTCTTCCACCGAACAGCTGACTATTTAAAATATACTTCATATAATTTCTCCTTAAAAAAACAAAAAAAAGTAACCATTACAGTTACTTTCTAAAATTATTTAATTAATCAATGATTTTATCTCCGTTCTCATCATAACGTGAGACCGGAAGATGATAATGATAATTTCTGTTGACTGCCTTCAGAGAATCAACCAGATCACCAATTGTCTTTCCATTTCCGATTTCTTCAGCAAACAGTTCTTCCCATGTCGGATAAACATGGCCGGAACCGTCTTGACGGTCAACAGTCTTTTCTTCTGAAATCAAAAATTTCTTTCCACGGCCACTTAACTCATAAGCACCGATTTCTTCAAGCTGCTCAATGAAATCTTCTCGTTTCATAGATTCTTCATCCTCTCCGTGACGGAATTTTCAAAATAAATAACGTCAGTTTCCTCTGGATAATCATAATCAAGCTTTCCGCCATAAACAATAATCGTTGATGGTTTAATACGTCTGATCATCTCATCCATTCCATCCTTCCAAACTTTAAACGCTTCATCTTCACGTTTAACGCCAATTGTGCTCACAGCAACTATGGAACCCTCTGGAATTCCATCAAAGCAGAACTGAAAAGTATCAGGTTCCGCCCAGCTGACTGTAGGTATTACACGAATTCCCTGGCGCTGCCAGTAATTTCCTAAAAATCTTGATCTGTAAATGCTCCAAACCTTCATAGCTAACGGCATATTCATGTACAGCGAGAAATCAGGGCTCAGAACTGCCTCGAATTTCTTCAGAACATCGTTGTACTGCTCAGGTGCGTTCCACAGTCTTTCGAACTGATAATCATCAACAAAGAAGTGGATTGTTGCGTCCGTGTCTGCTGATGTTTTTGCATAGTTGAAACCAATCATATGGTCAGGAACATAATTGTCATTGCTGATGATTGGCATCTGATAAAAGCCATCCAAACTGTATGGATCCAGCAGATGCAGATTGTACTGTCTGGCAGTATTCATCCGTGCGTTTTCTTTCTGATCATCGTCAAAATCATCTACTGCATCATCTATCAGATCATCAATTTCATCATCATCAAATCCAGTCAGATCTAAATCAAATTCATCACCTTTCAGATCTTCGAACAGATCTAAAAGCTTTTCATCATCCCACTTGCCCGTAAGCTTGTTCAGTGCGATATTCAGCGCTTTTTCTTCACTCTTGGATAAATCAACCTGTGAAACTTCAATTTCCGTGTAGCCCAGGTCTTTCATTACCTTCAATCGCTGATGGCCACCAATGACCGTCAGATCACGATTGACTACGATTGGATCTGAATATCCAAACTTTTCAATCGAGCGCTTTATTTTTTCGTATTCTTCATCACCAGGCTTCAGCTCAACACGTGGATTGTAAACTGCTGGTTTTAAATCATCAATCAAAACGTTTATATGTTTCAACTGCTTCAATCCCATCTGCTTGCCTCCTGGTGGAAAAATAAAAGGCCAATGCGCGATATTTAAATCCATTGGTCTTGTTCCGCCAATAGAATATCACGATTTGTCAATGGACGTGTCCATTTTTTCAATTTTAAGCAAAACATCGTTGATTTTGTTGAAAACGGCTGTTTTGCTCATGCATAAAATCTGTGCAATTGAACGCATTGTATAACGGTCATGGTAATGCAGCGCAATGATTTCTTTTTCGTCATCGTCCAGCTTGCATAGCTTCCTGGCCATGTTTGCGCAGTAATCCTGTTTAATGCGTCTGTCATGCTTCAGAATCCCTAAAGTCAGCTGCATCTTTTCAATTCTGTCCATGAGTTCGAGTGGCAGATCAGACAGATGCACTTTAGGACTTGTCTGATACTTTGCTTCGTCTGTAGATTTGATTCTTGGAGAACTCAAACCGTATGTCTGATTTGCAATTTTCCCCTCCAAATCCGTAATTCTTTCTTCCAAAGCAGTCAGTGACTCTAAGTAGTCAAAGTAAACTTTAAGTTCATAGTCAACTATGCTAACGCTTTTTTCCATCATCTTTTCCCTTCGTTAAAATTTCATACGTAAATAATATCACTATCGCTAGAAAACTCCCTAACGCTGCTGCCAGCAGTCCCATAATGAACGAAATAGAACCTGAAAAAGCGTATATGAAGACCATAAACATTCCAAAAATGACGCTTCCCATCACTTTTTCTTCTTCACTGACACATAACTCACAATGGTCACAGTAATAGCAGTAAGCCACAGAACCACTGCGATCGTCAAAGGCACCAGGACTGGTGCAAATACAATCCACCATGGCCATAAAACAAAACCTGTGCATTTAAGCAATACGAAAATGATGGTTAACATCAAAACAATTCCCATTTCAAAGATCTTCCTTTGTGCTGCCGTTAACAAGCACTTTGTGTAAATAGCCCAATGGATTGCGGATTTTTTCGGTATTTCCCTCAACGAAAAACTCTTCAGCATATGCGCAAGCGTCTTCTAAATTCTGTCTGTTCACATCACAATCTTCGGGTAGTGACATGACCACAGACTGGAGTTTAGTGTATGCATCATCAACTTTTTCAGGTGCATAAAGCGAACTGTACACTTCCACTGCACGTTGTTTGTGCTTGGCCAAGCATTCAAAAAGTTCGTCTCGCGCGCACGCGCTTTGTGTTTTAACAACAACAAACGATTCTCGTTTCTCGTTTCTCGTTTCTCGGGAGCATCTGCATTCATCTGCATGCAATTGCTTGCAAGTGTTTGCAGAATTCAAAATCTGGTCAGATTGTGCAGCTTTTGTGTTTTGCAATTCTAATTGCGATTCGTTATCTTCCGGGGATGGCCACTTAGATTTCATTGCCCGTGTTGATTGAAACTTAGACCAGTTCGCAATCTGTAGGAAGGATTTTGCTTTAACCGTATAGGTGAAAATCATTGATACAGAGGCTAGCTCGTTAAGGCCTTTTTCAATCTGTGATGTTCGGATATTTCTAAGTGGGAAACATGTTCCCTTGATAACTGCTGCACGACCGTCAAATCTCCCAAAATCGTCGGCAACAACAATGAGCCTGTAAAACAGTACTTCGGCAAACCAGCTCAGTTCATTGATCGATTCACTTCTTGTCAAACTCTCTTTGAGAATTCTATTAGGCATTTTATATCACTTAAGCCAGGCTATCAAGTCTCGTTTGGTTTCGACAGTCTCGACCGGGTGGCCGACAATTTCGGTCAACAAGCGTTCGAGAGTATCTTTCGTTATCAGTTCGACAAGTGAATCAGGGATTAAACTGTTGCCGTTTTCTTTTAGGTTTTTTATGATCCAGCCATCCGCATATTGCAGTGGCTTGGGAAAGTTAAGTATTTTTGGAATTTCATTCTGTTCAGAAAGGTAGTTCATCGTCGCTTATGTCCACCATTTGACCGTTACTGACAGACTGCTGACTGGTCTGACCGCCATAGCGTCTTTCGAACTCATCATCGGTTGATAGTCTTCCTTCTACCGGCTGACTGTAGCTTGTCTGCTGTGATTGCGTTTGATATTGATACTGCTGCTGTTCTGACTGTTGCTGGTGTTCTGATTTATCCAGCTTGTCCAAACTTGCAACATTAATGTAATTTGCGTAACGATTGACTCCATTTCTGTCAGTGTAACTTTCTGTTGTGTTTCTTCCACTGACTCCAAGCACTGAACCTTTTCGGCCATACTGACATAGAAAGTCAGCTTGCTGCCTCCAGGCTCTGCAGTTAATGAAGTCTGCCTGATAGTTTCCGTTTCTGTCTTTGATATCTCTCTGAACTGCTATTGTGAAAGTGCAGACAGAAATTCCATTTTGTGTTTTTTTCAGTTCGGGATCTTTTGTAAGTCTCCCGACAAAATTACAAGAATTCATCATTTAAATAAAGCCTCCGTTTTTCTTGGCAACAAAGCACTTTTTTCCGACTTGTCGAGTCACTTCGTTTTTGAAAACATTTTCTCGAGCATTTCTGTCGGACAAGTGTATTAAGAAAATGGCTTTGCATTTTGATAAATTCAGTTTTTTAAGTGCCTTGATGCAGTGTTCGATACTCATGTGAGCATTGAACACTCTCTCAAGCGATGATTTCAGACCTAGATCATCATTTTTTTCTGCCTCTTCCTTGGCAAAATGTAGCAGTCTTGCCTCATAATTGGCTTCGATAATGATGTAATCAAATCTTTGATTTGTCAGGTCAGCTTTCCAGTATTTGCAGTCAGCTATAAATAAGATCTTTTCTCGGTCTGTAAATATTACAAAGCCGAGTGGATCAGGTGCGTCATGCTCTACTGATATAGGAACAACATAGGTTTCAGCAGCTATGCATTTGAGTTCTCCAGGGTGCATCACCTGTCTGATAGATGATGCAACGAACTCATTTCCATAAACTCTAAACCCCTTTTTAAACATTTCTTTTGCGGATTTGGCATGATCTGAGTGATTGTGAGTAACCAGGCAACAGTCAAGAGAAAGCAAATTCAAACCGGATTGTATGCATCTCCTTTGAATGTCTTTCATCGGAAGCCCCAGCTCAATCATGATCTTAACCGGTGGCCTGGATGACCTCTCCAGCTCTACCCAGTAACAATTACCGGATGAGCTGGATGCGAGATTAATGAAATTCATCCAGGAACCTCCTAGAACGGATCAGAAGCCTGTTTTACCGGTTCATCCTGTTCCGCTGGTTCTTCTTCGTAATCTTCGCCTGGAAGCGAATCAATCACTTCCGTATTGGTTTTCTCATTAACTTCTACTTCAACAATGTCTTCAGGATCCATTTTAACGTCACTTGGCTTTTCGTCTTCGTTGATTGCTTCGTCATAAACCTTTTCAGCAAATGCGTTTCCGAAATCCTTTGGAATAGGCTTCAAGCAGTTGTTTCTCATCTTTCTTACAATCATTGATTCTCTGCTGTGTGGATCTCTCCACGCTGGTGACATAATCTGTCGCAATTCACTGTCATTGAAGATGTCATCAAGGCTCATATTAAACAGCTTCTGCTTGATTTCTTCCTTTTTGGAAAAAGGCATGTCTTTTTCAGGCTTCTTCTTGATATTGTTCAAGATGTGAGCTTTCAGATTGACAGCAACTTCTTCTCTTTCACAGATGTGAAACTGTACTTCCTTGTTGCCTTCATCATCTTCATATTCGACCGGATAAACAATTCTGACAATCTTTCCAGTGCAGCCTTTCGGTGTCCATGTAGGTGGCTCCATTTCCAGTCCTTTGAAGGAAGCATAAGTGAAATCGTCTCCTTCGCGAACTTTCCAGTAAGGATGAACGTTTTTGACGTTTACACCATACTTTCTGACGAGCTTGTCATTGCCATCACCTTCGATTCCGAACTCGAAAACGCTTTTCCAATCACCATTAGCGTCTTGCTTTTTTCTGATGATAATATAGCATTCTCTTGGATTTGCAGCTGCATTCAGCCTTAACATTGCAGCTTGCTGGAGGATACTCATCAGACCTGTCTGATTCATCTGATTCATCTGTACTCCTTTTTCAAGACACGCTTCCTGCATCTTGCTCAGTACAGAAACAACGCATGTACGCTGTTCCTGGTCGAGCTTGGAGTTGTGTGAACTTAATGCCTTGTTCACTTCATCCATGTAAAACTGTTCAGCTTTTGTTAGAGCGAGCTTTCCATCAATCTTTGCTGGAGCTGAACCGCTTTTTGTAATTTCTGTCATATTTTCCTTTCCTAGTCTCTTGTGACAAGAGTAATATCTGAGTAGTTAGTATCGTTGACGATTGTTGAAATCATCTGTGCGTTTGTATCAATCGTTGCCAGGTGTGCTCCATCAAGCTTGTCGCACTCATCAAAGATGAATGGCAAGTCAGGAAGACCAAGCTTCTTTTTGACACATTCTGAGAAATAGATGCCGGCAATGATTTTTTCAGAACCGGAGCCATTCTCAAACGGTGTGTCCTTGTTAAGAACTGAAGGAGTGCAGACTTCCTGATAAGATCCTTCCTTGATGTTTTCCTGGATCAATGTAAACTTCATCTTTGTTCCAAAGACTGAAGATATGTGCTGCTCAAATGATTTGAGCTTTGTCTGAACGAACAGTTCAACAAGCATGATTTTCTGTTCGATTTCTGCTGCTTTTTTTCTAGAAAACGCAATATTTTCTTCAATCTTCGCAATTTTTTCTTGTGACAAGTCAAATGCAATCTTCTGATTAAGGACTTGCTGATTGAATTCAATCTGTTCATTGATTCGTGCAGTTCTGTCTGATATTTCTGAATAACCACCTTCAAAATTGAGAGCAAGATCTCTTAACTGTGATTTCAGTCTTTCAACTTCTTCTCTTCTTCTGCAAGCCTCTTCTGATTCCATGTAGCTTCTAAGCTTTTTCTTAATGCTGCTGATTTCAGATTCCATTGGAGAAACTTTTTTCTTCATTGCTGCGAATCTGTCTGACATCTCAGCATACTTGATATCTAAGCTGTGCTTCTCCTGTTTCAGTTCTTCAATAGCGATAGTCTTTTCTTCAATCTGAACGTTAAGATCTTTTCCTTTTCTGATGATTTCTTTAATATCTTCATCATGTTTTGCAATGGCTGCATCGATGTATTCCTGGTCGAGCTGGAATCCACAGTTTGGACATTTCTTCCCGACTGGTGGTTCCCAATTGTCTGCTAGTTGGTGATACTGAGCTAGTGCAATCTTTCTTTCACCTTCTGCTCTTTCAATTTCTCTCTGTTTTTCCAGGATTTGGATTTGAATATCAGCTTTCTTTGAATCGATTGGAGACAGCTCTCTTATTTTGAAATCATTGATTTCTTGTGTATATGCAAATAATGCTTCCTGTTTCTTTTTGATTTCATCGTTGACTGCTGCATTATGCTTTTCAATTTTTTCTCTTTCAGAAGCAATCAGCGTTTTTAGATCGGCTTCTTTTTCTCTGATCTTCAGTTTCATTTCATCGCTGACTTTTCCATAGGAATCATTGGATTTCAGTGTTTCAAGTTCTTTCTTTAAACTTTCGATTTCTTCTGCAGCATGATCAATATCAGATTTGGAAGGACAAGCCATTTCTTTCAAGCCTTTTTCCTTGCCTTCATCTTCCTTGATGCCCTCATTGACTCTTTTTAGTTCGCTTTTGAAGAACTTGGTAGTTCGAGCAGTGTCGAATCCATCTGTTTCAAGTCTGTCTCTGATTTGCTCCAGTAAAGGATTTGAGCTGAAGATTTCGTCATTTGAAACATCACCACACAATTCAATGACAAAGTTTCTCAATGTCTTCCAGTCTGTAGTTTCTGCAAAATAGTAAGGATCAGTAATTCCTCTCAGCAAGTCAAAGTTTCCGAAATCAAATCCAGAGATTCCCAGACGAGAATAGATTTCTTTCTTGGCCTCGGAAATCTTGAGCTTAACACCATCAATCCAGTATGTTGTTGTATGACCGGTCATGGTCATTTCTTCTGATCCACGTGTCTTGGTCCACTTTTCAGCGTATGTCTTCTTCAACGTGAATGAATCAAACTGTAATTCAACGCTTACTTCTGCCTTTGTGTCTGACAATGGCTTGAAAGATGGATAGTCTGTTGAACCATCCATCAGGAAGTCTGTCATAGCCCAGTAGATAGCAAGAATCGTATTTGTCTTGCCAGTCTGATTAGGACCTGTAAATAAATTGATTCTTTCCAGATCATATTCAGAATGCTGAATATTTCTGAAATTATTGATGATAACTTTATTGATTCTCATGCATCCAAACCTTCGCTTTCTTCCGGTTCTTCCACATCTGCATTTACCTGGCTGGCAACGCTAACGCTCGAACTCTGCACTGGTGCTTTCCAGATCGGCTGTTCTCCAGCAGAGCAAGAGTCCAGGAAAGCCAGTGCAAATCTCAAATAGTGACATGGAATGTTGTAATTCTTCCCATCAACTTCAACAGTGTATTCACTGCTTGTTCTATTCGAAATGTAGATGTTTACATCTTTGTAATCATCTGTGACAGCATTTACTGTCATCTTTGTTCCATGCAGTTTCATTTAATGCCTCCCTTGCGCTTCTTAAGTTCACCGAACAATTCGACAATTGTATTTGCTTCTCTTATTGCTTCCAAGCCTTGTTCACTGAGAAAAAAAGCGTTTTTTACAAATTCTTCTGTCTCTTCCTTGCCTAATCTCTCTCTAATTCCATAAATAATTGTTGCCATTTCCACAAACAAAACATTTTGGAAACCTTCAACGGCACATGTTCCATTTTCTGCCTTAATCATTTTCTATTCTCCTTTTCCTATTATTTTGAATATTTCGCCAGCACATACATTCCAGCAAGTGCCAAAATGAATGACACAAGAACAACTGATGTGCTTTCCGAGCCTATGCAGTATAAGCAGCTCACTGCTGTGAGAGCTGCCAAAGGCAACTGTATTTCTGTTCGCAGATGCCTTTTGATAACTTTTCCCATATACATTTTTCCTCTCCTGGTGGTAAAATGTAATTGGATTTCTTAATCCAATCCAATCTCGGATTAGTTGTTGCCTCAACTAATCCTTTTTTTATTTCCAAGTCTTCCAATCTTCATCATGCTGTTGGCAAACGTGATGATGTCTCCTTCGGTTCCTAGATCAGCATCCTTTGTCAATTCCAGGAACTCACATAATTCTTTAACTGTAATTACATGTGCCTTGCCTAGCTTTCGTGTAGGTAGCAAGCCATACTTTCTAAACCATCCAACTTTCTTCCTTGTTGTGTGAAGACGTGCAGCAGTCTCATTTGTTGAGAGAAGCTTGTACATGTCTTCAGGCTTTTCAAGCGCTAGATCTGACACATCATATCTTTCATTAGCCATCTGTTTTATTCTCCATTTCTTCGGCTAGTTTATAAGCCACATCGTACACTGCCTTTGAAAAAGCAGAAGCCCTATGAATCTCACTCTCAACAAGCTGTGAAACAAGCAACGAAACGTTTTGGAAGAAACCATTATTTGCCAAAGCATTATGTTCAACTAACATTTCCTTATAGCAAGCATCTAGTTCAAATTTGAAGCACAGTTCATAGTTTCCTGTAACAATATTTTCTTTAATTGTTGTTTCTTTGAGCTTGACCAGCCTTTCATTTTCAAATCCTGGCATGTTTCTCTATTCTCCTCTTTTTCTAAAGCAACTTTGCTTCATCTGTTTCTTCCATTGGGAGTCCATGATCTATCCAAAAATCGAGTGATTTGGATAGTTGAAAAAGATCTGCTTTTAAAGCCAATAGAAATATTTTTTTGATTTTTTCATCATTACATTCATCAAAGCAGTATTTTTTACTTCGGAGAGTTTTCTTCACTTTGTTAATGTCCTTGAAAACATTTTTCAATAACTCATGCATTCCTTTCATGGTTTCTAATCTTCCTTTACTAATTCAAAAATTCCTGTGTCTGTCTCTTTGACTGGAAAACCACAATCTGCCCATTGCTGCAATGCATCACAGAGCCTCATATGGCAAAAAAACAAATGCATGATAATTATTTCCATCAACATTTCGTTTCCACAATCTCCTCTGCACTCTTTAAAATCCTGGAGTTTTCTTAGAAAATCATCATTAGCTTCCATCACCTCTTTGAATGATTCATGTAATTCTGTCATGATTCCTCAAACTCCTTTCTGATTTGCTCAATGATTTCTTTGCCTTTTGCATCAGCTTCTTCCTTTGTCCTGAAGCAGTTGCCTACTTTCCAAAAAAACAAGTCTTGAATTCCACTTTCCCACTTAGTAGAAATTCCTTGTTTCCACGCTTCTGAGTAGTACCAATACTCTTTTCCTTCTTTAGGCTTCCATGGAAGTTTCACAATTTCAGCTTTTCCGCTCAGAATATCTGCAAAAATTCCGTGAGCGAACCAGGTAGTACCAACTTCATTAAGCCCTTTTTCTGTTAAACAATACTTTGAATCTGTAAAGTTAATACCGCTTTTCCATTTAACTTTGAATTCTTCCTTAAATTCAACTCCTAGCATCTCTGCAACCTGTTTGAAATAGTTCATTGCTGCATCTCCTTTCTCAATTTTCTTTGATACTTTGCAAGTGCATCACACAGCTCTGTATTTGTAACTCTCACAAGGTATTTAGCATGTTCCTCGTCTTCTCTGATTTCAAACTGATCCAGTCTTGTCCACTTTGGTGGATTTTTCTTCGTATTTGTAATACTTTTATCACACCAAGGAAACTCCTGTTCATACACCATCATTCGAACAAATGTTTGTTCTCCAACGAGCAAACAGCGCATCTCAAGCAAATCTGAATTGTTATCGAACAATGTCCAGTTATCGTTGTTTTCAACAAAGGCCATTCTTTCTTTTTGGTTCTTCAATGTAAGAAACATTTCATCTTTCATGATCTTCTTGACCTCGTATCTTTCTAGACGAGTTCAAGCGCCTTGCTGATGATTCTTTCATTTGTCGAAAATTCATCTGCAATCATCGCTAGAGACCATCCGGCATCCCTCAATGCATGTGCCTTGCCTTTGTCGATTCGAGACACTGGTGTGTCTTTGTAGATCTGTTTCCTCGCGGAATTGAATCCTGGAATGTAATCCTCCGAGATTCTAGTGCATTTGTATCTTCTCTTGATAACCACTGAATCACTTTTGTATTTCGGAAGCTTGTACCTAGTTGCTTTGCACAGACCGAATGCATTCTTTATGGTTTCGGCCGTTACTCCGCAGAAAACTGTTTTCTTTGTTTTGAGATCGACAACACAGAATTCTCCGTTATCTTTCACCATATGATTTCTTTCTCCTTTCCTTTCCAATCTCTTAAACTTTGCTAACACATTCATCTTCTGAAAGCCTGGAGCAATCACTTCATACGTTTTGTAACAATCTTTTTGGTTTTTTATATGTCCAAAGTAAACGGATAACATAAATAGAGTGAGTTCCAACTTCTTTTGGATTATTTAACATAATGATCCAGGCGATTGTTAGCTGTCCGCCTTTCGCGAGTAACAGCTGCTGTATGTGGCCAAATAGAAGAAAGTGTGAGTTGTGAAATGTTTATTAATGGAATGTTTCTTCTATGGCATCGATGACCACCAATGCAGCCATTCAGTTTCTTAAACTGTTTTTTAATTATCTGAAGCAGTTGCTCCAGGTTTACAGAAGATGACTGTTTTTGCCTTGATTCCTAATTGCTTTCAGACTTTTTTCTTTCAGACTTTTTGCTTTCAGCAATCTGAATAGAACGATAAATCGTATTGCTTGCCTCAAGCTTGTCTACGATATCAACCGGAACTGTCTCCTCATTCTGATGCTGACACTTGTAAACACCATACTCTAATGCAAGAGAACAGGCTTTCTTTCTCAGTTCTTCGTGAGTTCCTGAGAAGACTCCCAGGCATGTCACAACGAACAATGATTTGCTACCTTCTTGGATCATCTGTTCCTTCCTCCAGATTCTCACTGATGCGTTCTTTCCATCTCAGCGTCTTGTAGCTTTCGATTCCGAAGCTTGAATAAATTCCAGCCACTTTGGAAGCGACCAGCACATCCGTAAATTCTTCATAGATGTGGTCAAGCGCCTGGTCTACCGACATTGGAGCGTAGTTCGTTCCTTTTAGAACTCTCAGCCACTTTACACAAGCCTGTGCAAGTTCTGACGCTTCCTCAGCAAGCTGAGCAATCTTGTCCACATCATCGACAGTGTTTCTGAGATATTCTTGAGCATCTGCAACCTTTTCGATTTCGGCCACATCATACGCAACTTCTGTAGGTCTGCTTAATTTTGAAATTCTCATTTCTTTCCTTTCATCCTCCTTCTTTCTTTTTTTAGAAAATATTGGCATATGTTACGATTTGCCTGATCAGTTCAAATCCGTTGCACTTCTTACAGTAGCCGATTCGAAGTTTGCCTCCTTCGAACGTGAATTGGACTCGGTCAAAATCTTCTTTTCCTTTGCCTTCATCAAGCTCAATTGCTATCAGATCGCCAAATCTTTTCATTTGAGCTAGAGTGAAACATAAATCCTTGCAGATTTGATGCTTGTCCTCAGATGGCTTCAATTTTCTTTCTTTTGCCTCTTTTGCCTCTTTCGCCATTTTTTCTTAATCCTTTTTTCAATCCAATTTCGATTAGTTTTTTTTCTACTTTTCTTTTTTTTGTTTGTTCATTTGCCTTTGAACTTTTCTTTTTTTTCTCCCCTGGAGACTAGGCACAATCGGTCACAGCGCTAACCGAGAATATTCAGAAAATGATCAATTTCCATGCTGTACTGCCTAAGTAACAGTGATCCAGGATGGCCACAATATACAGATTTGTAAGAACCGCGTTATTACTTTTCAGGAGACTATAGCCATCCTTTCGTGAGTAAATAGTTTGACACTTTTTCAAAATCATTGGGGGAAACGATTTCTTATGAGTAGAGATTTCGCACTGTATTTTTGTGCCTAGACTTCAAGGGAGAAATTTATGTGTCTTTCTAGGACACTTCTATACTAAAAAAAATTCCATCGATTTGACTCGGAGATAAATTATATCTCTTTTTAATTGCAAGAATTTCCGGTTGTGTAAAACCATTTCCAGTTTTCTCATTGATTTTGTTACAAAGCGCAGAAGTTGTAATCTGCATTGCTTTTGACAAAGAATCATAATTATCACCGTGTTCAATCATCACTGACCTGAATAGGTTTTTATTCATCCTGAGCCCTCCTTTTCTAGAGTCTTTTTAAGACACTTTCAATATTACACTAATTTTCGGCTTTTACAATAATAAAATTATATTTTTAAGAAATTTTTTTATTAAAAAATATATTTTTAGGAAATTTTAATGTATTATTGATACAGAAGGAGAACAGATATGAATAGTATTGACACAGAAAGCACCGGAGAAATTATAAAAAAGCTCAGAAAAGACAGACATCTTACACAAGAGCAACTAGGGGAAATGATTGGAGTACAGAAATCAGCAATTGCTAAGTACGAAAGAGGAGAAATTGTAAATTTAAAAAGAGATACCATCGAAAAGCTAGCAAAAATATTTGAAGTTAGACCTTCTTATATTATGGGGTTGGTTGACACACCAATTATGCTGAATGATAAAGAGGTGAAAATTATTAAAGCTTATAGACAAGCAAGCGAATCAATGCAAACTGCAATTTGTACATTATTAGAAATAAATGATTGAAATAGCCTTTCCAACGTATAAATTGGTACAAAATGTATCGTTTGCTATGCAGAACTGTCTAAAATCACCTTAGTAAGCTCAGTAACCTTAGTAACCTTAGTAAGCTTAGTAACCAAGTTTAGTAAGTAACTTGTCTAAAAAAGTCAATGGGTAGAAATGGGGCTGATATGGGGGTGATATGGGAATTATATGGCCACGATATGGAAAGTGGAAAATCAGTGGCAAATTGGTGGCAAAGACAAGAGAAAAACGGACAAGAGATAAATAAAAAAAATGGAGCGATGTTGGCGCATCACTCCGAGACGTGTTATTTTAAAAATTCAATTTGGCAAATGAACAAAACATAACACGTCTCCATTTTATCAATTTCATGTTGAAAAAGCTACATGATTGAAAAATAAAAGGAGACTAAAACACAATGAAAAAGAATGCACAGAACAGTACCAATGGCGCAAATGCCAAGCAAGCTAAACAGAAAACAGTTTTAAAACACGAAAGATGCATCTATGAAAGAGAATCTTCAATTAAAGGGCCTTACCTTCAAGTGAAGGTTGGAGTATATGATTCCAGAGGAAAAAGAAAGCTCAAGGAAATCGGACGTTTCTTTTACTCGGACTACCCATTAAACAAGATCTGTATGCAGCAAGCCATCAAGTGCAGAAATGATTTCGAAGAAACCATCAAAACAAATAACATTGAAGTGATAGACTGCACCGTTGATGAGTGCTATCAGACATCGTTAGAACTGCTTGTTGATTCGATAAAGACTGCAAAGAAACACAACGCTATATACAACGCAATGATGCCAGACAGACTGAAAATAAAAAACATCCTGGAAGTGACAACCGAAGATGTGAATCGAACACTGGTCAAGTATGCGGGCGATCATGCAGCGGATGCAGTCAAGCGAGCCAAATCTATATGGCATCAGATATTTTTAGCAGCAGCTATCAAAGATATTAACGTCACGGACAAAAGTCTGCTCGTCAAGCTTCCAAAAACAAAGGTTCCTACAAAGAAGCGCGATGTGCGCTGCACGTTTGACGAGATCAAAACATTTCTGAACGCACTGCTGATTTGTGGGAGCAGTTCCAAGAGTGGGAGACACCGTGCAACAGATTTGTGGTACGGAATTCAAATTGAAGTTTACACGGGTATGAGACCGCAAGAAGTGTTTGCGCTCCACAGATCTGACGTGGATCTTGATGCTATGGAAATCAATGTGTCACGTTCTGTCGGTTCTACCTCAAAAGACACGCGCAAGTTCATTACTACAAAAACTGAAGATTCTGTCAGAACTATTCCAATTGCGTCCGATCTAGTTCCAATTCTGGAAGACCTTCTTGAAAAGAAGCCACAGAACCAGGAACCGTTATTCCTTGATCTAGACGGTTTACCTTACGAAATTGACGTTCTATGTACTTTCATGAACAAGATTCCAAAGAAATATGACGTGCCTCGAATTACCCTCTATATGCCTCGACATCTGTTTGCTACCGAACTGTACAATGATTCCAGGAACAATAAAAAGGCAGTCCAGAAGCTTATGGGTCATAAGAGTGAAACGACAACGCTTGGATATGTCACGGCAAGTGAGGAAGAAGCAAAGCAAGTCATTGAAAAAAGAAAACACATTATTTCGTGATTTGGGAACAATTTGGGAACAATCGAATCTCAAAAGCGCTCATTATTGACACAACAAACAGAAAATTTAAAAATGGAAAAAGTTCAAATTTCAGCATAAATAAGCCACCTTGGTCAGATTTGACTATTATTAACACAGAAAGAAAA
>OIYH01000669.1_pt1 | contig 23843 bp, 19 predicted proteins | sample 1587911 | NCBI WGS metagenome assembly OIYH01 (sample SAMN03283252) | human gut metagenome | biome: human-associated habitat; material: feces | host: Homo sapiens | place: USA | collected 2013
AGAGCGACCCGTCACCGGAGGAGAAGCTGCTCCGCGCCATCTTCGGCGACAAGGCAGGCGACGTCAAGGATTCTTCTCTCAAGGCCAATCCGTCACTCAGCGGTGTTGTCATCGACAAGAAGCTCTTCGCACGTGCCATCAAGACACGCGAGTCGAAGAAGCAGGACAAGGTGATACTTGCCAAGATTGACGAGGAGTACGAGGCAAAGAACGACGACCTCAAGGACATCCTTGTTGACAAGCTCCTTACCCTTATGGAGGACAAGACCTCTATGGGCATCAAGGACTACTCAGGTGCTGAGATTATCAACAAGGGCGCCAAGGTTACTGCCACAATGCTCAAGAACCTTGAGTATGACGGCATCCAGTCGAACGGATGGACAGACGACGAGCACACCAATACGCTCATCTCTAAGCTCATCATGAACTACATCCGCAAGTACAAGCTCCTCGACGCTGAGCTGAAGCGTAAGAAGTTCGCCATCACCATCGGCGACGAGCTGCCTTCAGGCATCCTGCGTATGGCTAAGGTATACGTAGCCAAGAAGCGTAAGATCGGTGTAGGTGATAAGCTTGCCGGTCGTCACGGTAACAAGGGTATCGTATCTAAGATTGTACGTATGGAGGATATGCCGTTCCTTGAGGACGGACGTCCCGTTGACTTGGTGCTCAATCCGCTGGGTGTGCCTTCACGTATGAACCTTGGACAGATTTTCGAGGCTATTCTCGGTGCTGCAGGCCGCAAGCTCGGTGTCAAGTTCGCTACACCTATCTTCGACGGTGCTAAGCTGGAGGACCTTTCAGAGTGGACAGACAAGGCAGGACTGCCGCATCTTTGCTCTACTCACCTCTACGACGGCGAGACAGGCGAGCGTTTCGACCAGCCTGCTACAGTCGGCGTGACCTACTTCCTCAAGCTCGGCCACATGGTCGAGGACAAGATGCACGCACGTTCCATCGGTCCGTACTCACTCATCACTCAGCAGCCGCTCGGTGGTAAGGCACAGTTCGGTGGTCAGCGTTTCGGAGAGATGGAGGTTTGGGCCATCGAGGCATTCGGCGCCAGCCACGTACTTCAGGAGATCCTCACCATCAAGTCTGACGACACCGTGGGACGCTCTAAGGCTTACGAGGCCATCGTCAAGGGTGACCCGATGCCTACACCGGGTATCCCTGAGTCGCTCAACGTGCTCCTGCACGAGTTAAGCGGTCTTGGTCTTAGCATCAAACTCGATTAATCCGTACATCCCTAAATAAAAGAAACATATGGCTTTCAAGAAAGATACAAAAGTAAAGACTAATTTCACGAAGATCACCATCGGACTTGCTTCTCCCGAGGAGATTCTGGAGAACTCGTACGGCGAGGTGACAAAGCCGGAGACCATCAACTACCGCACCTACAAGCCGGAGCGCGACGGTCTCTTCTGCGAGCGCATTTTCGGTCCGACACGCGACTATGAGTGCGCCTGCGGAAAGTACAAGCGCATCCGTTACAAGGGCATCGTCTGCGACCGTTGTGGTGTGGAGGTAACAGAGAAGAAGGTGCGCCGCGAGCGTAGCGGTCATATCGAGCTGGTAGTGCCGGTGGCACACATCTGGTATTTCCGTTCTCTGCCTAACAAGATCGGCTACCTTCTCGGAATGCCGACCAAGAAGCTCGACCAGGTGATCTACTACGAGAAGTATGTAGTTATCCAGCCGGGTGCTCTTGAGGGACGTACCGATCAGGATGGTATTGAGCTGCTTGGCTCACACAAGATGGACCTCCTCTCAGAGGATGAGTACATCGACATCATCGACAACAAGCTCGGCGCTGCCAACGACGCTCTCGACGACAGCGATCCTAACAAGTTCATTGCAAAGATGGGTGCGGAGGCCATTTACGACCTCCTCGCCAATCTTGACCTCGACTCACTCTCTTACGAGCTTCGCGAGCGTGCCAACAACGACTCGTCACAGCAGCGTAAGACTGAGGCTCTGAAGCGCCTTCAGGTGGTAGAGGCATTCCGCGGCAGCAAGGACGTCAACCGTCCTGAGTGGATGATCATGAAGATCATTCCCGTTACTCCGCCGGAGCTTCGTCCTCTCGTTCCTTTGGACGGTGGACGTTTCGCCACTTCCGACCTCAACGACCTCTATCGTCGTGTCATCATACGTAACAACCGCTTGAAGCGCCTCGTTGAGATCAAGGCTCCTGAGGTGATTCTCCGTAATGAGAAGCGTATGCTCCAGGAGGCTGTGGACAGCCTCTTCGACAACTCTCGCAAGTCGAGCGCCGTTAAGAGTGACGCCAACCGTCCTCTCAAGTCGCTCTCTGACTCGCTCAAGGGTAAGCAGGGACGTTTCCGTCAGAACCTTCTTGGTAAGCGTGTCGACTATTCTGCACGTTCGGTTATCGTCGTTGGTCCTGAGCTCAAGATGGGCGAGTGCGGTCTGCCGAAGCTTATGGCAGCCGAGCTTTACAAGCCGTTTATCATCCGCAAGCTCATCGAGCGCGGCATCGTGAAGACTGTAAAGAGCGCCAAGAAGATCGTTGACCGCCGTGAGCCGGTTATCTGGGACATCCTCGAGAACGTAATGAAGGGTCATCCCGTCATGCTCAACCGTGCCCCGACACTTCACCGTCTCGGTATTCAGGCTTTCCAGCCGAAGCTTATCGAGGGTAAAGCCATCCAGCTCCACCCGCTTGCATGTACTGCGTTCAACGCCGACTTCGATGGTGACCAGATGGCTGTTCACCTCCCGCTCAGCAACGAGGCTGTACTTGAGGCACAGATATTGATGCTCCAGAGCCACAACATCCTGAACCCTGCCAACGGTGCTCCTATCACCGTGCCGTCTCAGGATATGGTGCTCGGTCTTTACTATATCACAAAGATCCGTCCGGGCGCAAAGGGCGAGGGTCTGACATTCTACGGCGACGAGGAAGCCCTCATCGCACACAACGAAGGCAAGTGTGATCTCCACGCTCAGGTAAAGGTTATCGTTAACGACCTCGTTGACGGCAAGCCTCAGAAGCGTATGATCGAGACATCTGTAGGACGTGTAATCGTCAATCAGATTATCCCTGAGGAGGTCGGCTTCTTCAACGATGTCATCTCTAAGAAGACCCTGCGCGGACTTATCTCTGACGTTATCAAGGCTGTAGGTATGGCACGTGCCTGCGAGTTCCTCGACGGTATCAAGAACCTTGGTTACCGCATGGCTTACGTGGCTGGTCTTTCGTTCAACCTTGACGACATCATCATCCCGCCAGAAAAGAAGAGTATCGTGGAGCGCGGTGCTGCAGATGTTCGCGCCATCCAGGACAACTATAACATGGGCTTCATCACTGAGAACGAGCGTTACAACCAGGTGATCGATACCTGGACCCACGTCAACAACGACCTCGCCAACATCCTTATGAAGGAGATGACCGAGGCAGACCAGGGCTTCAACGCCGTATTCATGATGCTCGACTCCGGTGCCCGTGGTTCTAAGGACCAGATCAAGCAGCTGTCAGGTATGCGTGGTCTTATGGCCAAGCCTATGAAGGCAGGTGCAGAGGGACACCAGATTATCGAGAACCCGATTATCTCTAACTTCAAGGAAGGTATGTCGGTGCTTGAGTACTTCATCGCTTCGCACGGTGCCCGTAAGGGTCTTGCCGATACCGCTATGAAGACTGCCGACGCCGGTTACCTTACACGTCGTCTTGTCGACGTATCGCACGACGTTATCATCTCAGAGGAGGACTGCGGCACACTCCGTGGTCTTGTCTGCACCGCTCTCAAGAACGGTGACGAGGTTATCTCTTCACTCTCAGAGCGCATCATCGGTCGTGTTTCTGTACACGACGTCGTTGATCCTACCACAGGTGAGGTACTTGTTTCAGCCGGTGAGGAAATCACAGAGGCTAAGGCAAAGGCCATCGAGGACTCTCCGATCGAGAGCGTCGAGATTCGTTCAGTGCTCACCTGCGAGAGCAAGAAGGGTGTCTGCATGAAGTGTTACGGTCGCAACCTTGCCACACAGCGCATGGTTCAGCTTGGCGAGGCTGTCGGCGTTATCGCTGCACAGGCCATCGGTGAGCCGGGTACACAGCTTACTCTCCGTACGTTCCACGCCGGTGGTGTGGCAGGTAACGCTGCCGCCAACGCATCCATCGTTGCCAAGAACGACTGCAAGCTTAAGTTCGAGGATCTCCGTGTTGTTCCGTTCGTCGAGAACAATGGCGAGAAGGACGTCGACTGCCACATGGTTGTCAGCCGTCTTACCGAGCTTCAGTTTGTCGACCCGAATACAGACATAGCACTTGCTACGGTCAACGTTCCTTACGGTTCGTCACTCTACTTCAAGGAGGGCGACGTAGTCAAGAAGGGCGACCTCATTGCCAAGTGGGACCCGTTCAACGCTGTCATCGTTACAGAGTATGCAGGTACGCTCCGCTTCAACGACGTTATTGAGGGCGTTACCTTCCGTGCCGATACCGACGAAGCAACAGGTCTTACCGAGAAGATCATCACCGACTCGAAGGACAAGTCGAAGGTTCCGACCTGCGACATCCTCGACAGGAACGGCGAGGTTATCGGTACATACAACTTCCCGGTGGGTGGACACGTAGTCTGCGAGGACGGTCAGACCGTCAAGACCGGTATGACTCTTGTGAAGATTCCGCGTGCTGCAGGTTCTGCAGGCGATATCACCGGTGGTCTGCCTCGAGTAACAGAGCTCTTCGAGGCTCGTAACCCGTCTAACCCTGCAGTCGTTTCAGAAATCGACGGTGAGGTTACAATGGGTAAGGTTAAGCGTGGCAACCGCGAGATTATCGTTACATCTAAGACTGGCGACCAGCGCAAGTACCTCGTATCGCTCTCTAAGCAGATACTCGTTCAGGAGCACGACGCCGTTCGTGCCGGAACTCCGCTTTCTGACGGTAGCATCACTCCGGGCGACATCCTCGCCATCAAGGGCCCCACAGCCGTACAGGAGTATATCGTTAACGAGGTTCAGGACGTTTACCGTCTCCAGGGTGTGAAGATCAACGACAAGCACTTCGAGATTATCGTCCGCCAGATGATGCGTAAGGTTCAGATTGACGAGCCGGGTGATACCACATTCCTCGAGCAGGAGATGGTTGACAAGCTCGACTTCGCTGAGGAGAACGACCGCATCTGGGGCAAGAAGTACGTCACCGACGCCGGCGACTCTGACGTCCTCAAGGTGGGACAGATTGTCTCAGCCCGCAAGCTTCGTGACGAGAACTCAAGCCTCAAGCGCCGTGACCTCCGTCTGGTTCAGGTTCGCGACACCATCCCCGCAACATCTACACAGATTCTGCAGGGTATCACTCGCGCCGCTCTCCAGACCAAGAGCTTCATCTCGGCTGCTTCGTTCCAGGAGACCACAAAGGTGCTCAACGAGGCTGCCATCCGCGGAAAGGTAGACTACCTCGAGGGAATGAAGGAGAACGTTATCTCCGGTCACCTCATCCCCGCAGGTACAGGTCTGCGTCAGTGGGAGAAGATCATTGTCGGTTCAAAGGAAGAGTACGATCGCATCCAGGCCAACCGCAAGAACGTCACTGACTACTCACAGCAGAACAAGTCTGAGGACTAATCAGACCCACACACATGACATACACGCGTATATAACGCATAATATATCATAGCTTAAAGAAGCGCCCTGAAAAGGTGAAGGCATCAGACAATGAATGCCAAAGCCTTTTCAGGGCGCTTTGTTTTTATTTTTTTTAAAAATATTCATATAAGTTTTGCAGTTTTGTAAAAATGTATTACATTTGCACCGCAATCTAAAAAGTGTTGCCAATACATTACAACCTAAGAGAGATTATACTTAAACCTATATTATACCTAAAACAAAACTACAGATTATGGAAAATGTAAAGAAGTGCCCCCCCCAGACTTCCGTTGACGAAGTGCATGGTGGCTTCGTTTGCTGTGGGTTTGTTGCTTTGTGCCACTAACGCATCAGCAGCCGACGAACTCGCACGTTCTGTTTACTCAACCAACCTGACCCAGCAGAATAACCAGGTCTCTGGTCGCGTGGTCGATTCCAACGGTGAACCCCTTATCGGCGTTAGCGTCGTAGAGAAGGGCAACAAAGGTAACGGAGCCGTTACCGATGTGGATGGTAACTTCACCCTCCGCGTTTCTCCCAAATCCACCCTCCTTATTTCATACGTAGGCTACAAGTCGCAGGAAGTGTCTGTCAACGGTCGCAATGCCGTTACAGTTACTCTTTCTGAGGATGCTGAGCTTCTCAACGACGTCGTAGTTATCGGTTACGGTACCGTTAAGAAGGCAGACCTTGCCGGTTCGGTTGCCGTAATGGACAACAAGGCTTTCAAGGACCAGCCTATCACACAGGCTTCTGACGCTCTCAACGGCCGTATGGCTGGTGTGAACGTAGTGTCAGACGGTATTCCCGGCGGTTCTGTAAAGATTCGTGTACGTGGATCTAACTCTATCACAAAGAGCAACGACCCGTTGTACGTAGTGGACGGTATGGTTCGCGAGTCAGGTCTTGACGGCATCAATCCTGAGGACATCCAGAGCATGCAGGTATTGAAGGACGCTTCTTCTACAGCCATCTACGGTTCGCGTGGTGCCAACGGTGTAGTTATCGTTACCACAAAGACAGGTCGCAAGGGCGAGAGCCGCATCACCTTCGATGCTTCTTACGGCTTCTCTAAGGCCACCAAGCTGCCTAAGATGATGAGCACAAAGGCTTATGCTCAGGCTCTTGTCGACTATGCTGGAAAGACAGAGAACGAAGTCAAGGAATTCCTTGACGGTACAAATCCCGGCGTTGACTGGGAGGACACAATGTTCCGCACTGGTCAGACACAGAACTATAAGCTTGTCTTCACAAAGGGTACCGACGGTATGCAGGCATACGTTTCAGGTAACTATATGAAGAACGAGGGTACACTCGAAGGCAGCCAGTACGAGCGTTATTCAGCAAAGGCAAACGTCAAGACTCAGCTCAACAAGTGGCTTAACGTTACTGTTGACGTTAACGCTTCTCGTGGCGTAGGCAAGGGTGTGTCAAGCCTCCCCGGCACCACCAGCAACCCGTTGTGGATTGCCTTCAACTCATCTCCCGCGATGAACATGTACGACAAGAACGGCAATTATGCTCAGGACCAGTACTGTACCATCGAGCCTAACGCATACGGTATGCTCGTAGGCAACCAGAGCGAGCGCCGTCACGACGTATTCAACGGTCACATCGACCTCCAGTTCAACATCCTCCCTGGCTTGACATTCACCACAAGCAACGGTGTTGACTATATGAATAATACATCTTACAGCCTTTCTTCCGGCAAGGTGTCGCGTACGGGTCAGGTGAACATGGGCAACAGCAACTCACAGCGCACATTGCTCCAGTCTACCAACAACCTTACATACACCAACTCTTGGGGCGACCATCACCTTACAGCTACAGGCGTATGGGAGGCTACAAAGAGCACCTCTACCAATATGGGCATCACCGGTCTCAACCTCGTTACAGAGAACGTAGGATGGTGGAATGTTCAGAACGCCCGTACACAGAAGGCCAACAACGGCTTCTCTGAGTGGGCACTTCTCTCAGGTGTAGGTCGTGTAATGTACAACTTCGCTGATAAGTATATGCTTACCGGTACGTTCCGTGCCGACGGCTCAAGCCGCTTCACCAACAACAAGTGGGGCTACTTCCCCTCTATTGCAGGTGCATGGACTGTTACCAACGAGAAGTTCATGGAGAGCACACGCGACCTCCTCAGCAACTTGAAGATCCGTGCAAGCTATGGTGTTATCGGTAATCAGGACATCGCTCCGTACTCAACACTCGCTTTGCTTTCTGCAACAGACACATACTACGGAACAAACACTCCGTCAGTAGGTTACAAGCTCGACAGAATTGCCACTCCTGACATCAAGTGGGAGAAGACCAAGCAGTTTGACCTTGGTGTTGACCTCGGTTTCTTCAACAACCGCTTGGAGCTGAGTGTCGACTACTTCAACAAGCAGACAAGCGACGCCCTCCTTTCCACAACAACATCTAACGCACTCGGTGGCTTCACCTATATGGCTAACCTCGGTAAGGTTGCCAACCATGGTCTTGATATCACGCTCAACGCCCGCATCATCGAGACAAAGGACTTCCAGTGGCAGACCTCTATCAACGGTACATACCTGAAGAACGAGGTGAAGAAGCTTACTGAAAAACAGCCGGTTATCCACACTGGTAGCTTCCAGTCTGTAGTGGTTGATCCATGTATCATCAAGGAAGGCGAGGCACTCGGTTCGTTCTTCGGACAGGAGTGGGCTGGCATCGACTCTGAGGGCTACGACACATACTGGTCAACTAACGAGGCTGGTGAGCGCGTAGCTGTAAGAGACCCGAAGGAATCAGACCGCAAGGTTCTCGGCAAGTCTACACCTGACTTCACACTCGGATGGAACAACACCTTGTCATACAAGAACTGGAGCCTCAATGCATTCTTTAACTCTGCATTCGGCGTACAGCGTCTCAACGCCCTCCGCTTCGCTATGAACTCAATGATCGGCAACTCACGTATGTTCACCGATGCTGACTTCCTCAGCGAGATCGGCAAGACAATGCCTAATCCGACAGTTGCCAACAACAACTACATCGGTGCTTCGTCTAAGTGGGTGGAGAACGCCAACTACTTCCGCTGCGAGAACATCACATTGGCTTATGAGTTGCCGAAGAGCATGACCAAGTTTGCAGACATCCGTCTGAGCTTCAGCGTCCAGAACCTCTTCACCATTACCAACTACAAGGGATCTAACCCTGCCGGCTACAATGGTGACGGCGACGCAACAGGCGGTATCGACTGCGGTACTTACCCGACTCCGAGAACATTCACCTTCGGTGCACGATTCAACTTCTAACCAATTAAAGGAAACATAAGTCATGAAAATTAATATATTATCAGGCTGCGTCCTTGCAGCTTCAATGTTGCTCACTACATCATGTAGCGACTTCCTCACAGAGGACCCCAAGGGACAGCTGACCAATGAGACGCTGTTCAAGACAAAGGCCGACCTCGACCTTGCCGTTAACTCATTGTATTCGAATATACAGGGCTTCCAGTGCAACTCCAACACTATGATCGTACAGTGTATGGGTGATGACGTAACGTCAACCACTGGCTCTAACAAGGCTGCATATCTTGCTGCAGACGTCTTCGAGGACCCGACAGACCTGAAGGGTGTCAACGACCTCTGGAGCTGGTACTACAACATCATCAAGGCATCTAACTACGTCATCGACTGCGCCAAGTTTATGAAGGCAGATATGTCTGAACTGGGCGAGCAGCTTGGTCAGGCTTACTTCTGGCGTGCTTACGCTTACTACGGACTCGTACGTACATGGGGTCAGGTGCCCATCTCTCCTGAGGAGGTCATCTCTGTAGACCTCAAGAACAACACTGACGCAATTCCCTGCGCCACAGTAGAGCAAATCTTCAACTACATCGTGAAGGACCTCAAGGCAGCTGAGGAGTGCAATCTGCCAGAGAAGTATTCTGCTCCTAAGGCTATCAGCGATGCCAATGTCTTCGTAACGTCTCAGGCTGTCAAGTCAATGCTCTCTGCAGTATACATGTCAATGGCTGGCTATCCGCTCAACAAGACAGAGTATTATGCTCTCGCTGCTGACAAGGCCAAGGAAGTTGTCGATGCTGTAAAGGCACGCAACGTACAGACATTGCTCACAGACTGGAACAAGGTTTACAGCTATGGTGAGGACAATCACAACGAGTGCATCCTCGGCATCTACTATAACGCCAACACCGGTAGCTGGGGATGGGACGACTCACAGCTCACTTGCTGCCACGTTCCCTGTTCGCTGCCTTGGGGTGGCTGGGGCGACTTCCTCGCCGAGCGCCACTTCTGGTCTAAGTATCCCGCAGGTCCCCGTAAGGACGCTGTTTACGCTAAGACATATCTCACAAGCAACGGCAACAACGTAGACTGGTGGGCAACTGTTGACGGCGAGCCTTACTACAAGGTGAAGGGTGAAGACGGAAAGGACAAGACCAATGCCGTATTCTCTGACTACCGTCCGATGTTCACCGGCTTCTCAGTGAATGCTGACGACAAGGGTGCTGCTCAGAAAATCGACTTCGACTGCACCAAGCCTATCTATGCCGGCATGACTCTTGGCAAGCGCCACCAGCTCATCCGCTATGCAGAGGTGCTCTGCTGGTTTGCTGAGGCTTCGGCACGTTCAGGCAAGTACATCGCTGAGGCTAAGGAGGCTCTCAAGCAGGTTCGTTCACGTGCTTACAGCGACGCTGCTGCCGTGACTGCCATCGACGGCATGTCTAACGACCAGCTTGCTGAGGCTGCTTACAACGAGCACAGATATGAGGTGGCTGGTAACGTACTCGGTATGGTAACCTGCCGTGAGGACGAGTTCCGTTTGAACCGTCTGAAGGAAGTGTTCGATTACCGCGTTGGTCCTCAGAGCGACGTCCTCGTTCCCGCCGGCACTCTTACACACTCTGTTGACGCAAAGGGCAATCCGTTCGAGTACAAACTCAAGCAGGACCTCGTTCTTCCTGAGAACATGCAGGCTAAGGGTGCATGGAGAGGCGACAAGTCTGTCTATCACATCTATCCTCCTACAGAGGCAGAGCGTAACCCGAACCTGAAGCGATAAGCTCATCCCTTTACTTAGCCGGCTTCTATGACCGGCTATAACAATCAAGAGCGTCAGTGTTGCGAAAGCAACGCTGGCGCTCTTTTCGTTGTCGGCGAGTTTCGCCTCCGTTTAAAAACTTACCGAAATCCTTTATTCGTTATATAAAAATCACTATCTTTGCGTTTGTTCTTACTATTGTAATGGCCATTAAATTAATGGCGGTTAAATTAAAATACACTTTGCTTATGAAGTTTTACGACAGAGAAAAGGAACTGCAGATATTACGACGCAATTGGGAGAAGAGCGAACAGAAGTCGTTCTTCACTGTGATGATGGGCAGACGGCGTATCGGCAAGACAGCCTTGTTGCTGCGTACCCAGAAAGAGCAGCGTATGCTTTATCTGTATGTATCGAAGGACAATGAGCATGTGCTTGTAGAGAAGTTTCAGCGTATGGCGGCAGAAGCTCTCGGACTGCAGATATATGGTCGTATGGAATCGTTCGCACAGTTTTTCGAGACATTGATGCAGTACGGTCGCGACAATCACTTCACTCTTGTGCTTGACGAGTTTCAGAATTTGCTGAAGGTCAATCCTGCCATTCCCAGCCACATACAGGATATATGGGACCGTTATCATACGTCCACCCACGTGAATCTTATAGCCTGCGGCAGCATCTTCAGCATGATGCACAAGATTTTCGATAACGACGATGAGCCGCTTTACGGTCGCAAGGACTGTGAGATACGGTTGCGTCCGTTCCGCATTGCTGTCATAAAGGAGATATTGCGCGACTACAATCCTGACTACACATCAGAGGACTTGCTGTGTCTGTATATGCTCACCGGTGGTGTGGCAAAGTATATCGGTCAGTTGATGGATGCAGGAGCGACCACCAAGGACCAGATGCTCGAATGGGTGACAGCCACGGGCAGCCCCTTCCTCAGCGAAGGCATAGAGCTGATAATGGCAGAGTTTGGCAGAGACTATTCCAATTATCTCAGCATACTGCAGCTGATTGCAGGAGGCATGACCGTGCAGAATCAGATAGACAATATCATCGGTAAGAATACCGGCACGTACCTGAAGAATCTCCATGAAGACTACAACTACATAAACCGTCTGCTGCCGATGTTCAGCAAGCCTGGCAACCGAAATATCCGCTGGACTATGGACGACTGCTTCTTCCGTTTCTGGTTTCGCTTCATACTGCCCAACCAGAACATCATAGAGATGGAGCGAAACGACCTGTTGCTCGAAATCGTACAGCGCGACTATTGTGACTATACCGGCTTGGTGCTTGAGCAGTATTTCCGTCAGCGCATAGCAGAGGAGGAACGCATAACGGCAGTCGGCAATTATTGGGATCGTCAAGGCAACAACGAGATAGACCTCATCGCCCTAAACGACATAGACCGTACGGCTCTTGTGGCTGAGGTGAAGCGCAATCCAGAGAGATATAAGGAGCATGTCCTGAAAGAAAAGTTCGAGACCATACGCCGCGAATTTGCCAAATACAAAGAGGTGAAACTCATCGGACTGTCAATGAAGGATATGTAAAAGACTCACCCATGAATTTCTTGGGTGAGCCGAAATACGTCTGACAAGAGTTGTAGCAACAAAAAAAGGAGAGAAGCGAACTTCTCTCCTTTTTTAGTACCCCTAAGCGTTCTGTTCTCGAACCAATTTCTAAAAGACTTGGATAAGATTTGGGAGCTGAGAGAATGGATTCCCGACCCCACAAAACCGATTTTACCACCGAACAAACGCATAAAGCATACGGCTTAATTCTCGCTTGGTGCTTACAAAGTTACGAGTTTTATATGAGAATAGCGCATAAATACAGATGAAATAAGACTTGTCAAGACGCTCATTATATACAGAGGAAGAAAGAATTAAGTATCGTTTTTCTAAACCAATTAACTTGTAAACACTTGTGTAGGTAGGACTTATGGGGGAGTCCTGCCTACGTAACCCATCTTTCAATGCCCCTCTATAGGGAGTGAAGCATCGGCTATATCGGTGTACTGTGCATCTTTTTGAAAATTTTCCGGTATACAAAATACAGTTTCTTACCAACCTTTAGATTTTTTAATATTCATTTTTGAAATTGTAGTCTCCCAAGTAGTATGTTTGCAACATTAGAAAAATGATAGTTATCAAACCTTATAATAATATGAAGATAAAACACAAGAGACCACCACCAAAAGATTGTAAGCCGAACGGATAAAAGCTATCTTAGGCGACAAACAAGATAGGCTATATAGAGCCAACGTAAAACTAAAAGGGACAGGCGAAACCCTGTCCAACAAAATAATGATATTACGATTATGAAACGTGATAGCATTAAAACTAAGTCTATCTCTCGAACACTATGCAACCAAAGAGAGTATAGACATAAAGAAACTTTGTTTTAAACGTTCCTCTATAAGTATTGAGGACTTTACAAAACACATCAAAGAAGGATATTGCTTTTGTCATTGGTTTAACACAAAAACTGACACCTTTACTATATACGAGAAGACAAACGCTAATTTTGATAAAGCTAATGTGCTATTTGTTGACGTGGATGATTTCAGCATGGAAATGAAACAATTTGTCTATGGGTTATCGAAGAAGCCAACGGTATATTATACCACACCAAGCAATCTTTGTCCAAGTAAGGGTAACAAGTACCGCTTTCGCCTTTGCTATGTGTTCAATGAGGACATTCCAAATGGAGAGATGTTAGCCTCAGCATATAGAGGCATTATAAGGGAGATTCGCAAAGATTATCCAACTTATCCCGACCAAGACTCATGTGGAGCAAGACCTGCACAATACATGAATGGCAATGGAACACCAAAATGTGAAGCTTATTCCACGGAGTGTGTTTATTCCTTATCGGATTTCGGGGCTTCTCAAATTGAGCCTGTTCACGAAGAAACAGTGACTACAAAGGAAAAGATAAATGGTAATGAGTATGTCTATTCTATCACAGATAGTGATTTCATCAACGACCTTTTTACATTGCCACCATCAGATTTGATAGCCAAGTATCATGAACGATACTATTATTTTGACCATTCAGAGCTAACCTTCAATGATGGCTATGCCTTAGTTCCCGAAGACTACCAAGAAATCTACAGAAGTTGGTATCAAGACACCTTTATAAACAATAGTGGAGACATTCGTAAGGTGTCGGTCATAAAAATAAAGAGGGATGGAGATAACAGAAGAAAGTGTCTGTTTGTTTCAGCCCTCATTCGTAGAAAGATAAAGCCCGATATCACATTTGAACATCTGCTCTATAATTTAGTTGCTGAACGGCAATGGTATTATGACAATAGCGATAACGTGCTAAACAATCAAGAACTGATGCGGATAGCCAACAATGCCTTAAGTATGGCATACGAAAAAATAAACGTGAGTACAAAACGCAAGCCGAGCAAGTTCAAAGTGGATAAGGCATACTGTCTTGAGAAAGGCATTAAACCTAAAGCAATGGTTGGTTTGGTCAGACGCAAACTGAAGGATGAAGAGATTGGGAGTTTGTATGATTGTAGCCTGTCGGTGAAAGAAAACCTTGAGCAGCTCAAAGCCAATGGCATTAAGATTGGTCTGAGTCGACTCTATGAGTTTTGTGATAAAAATGGTATTCCAAGGAGGTCTTACCGCAAGATGAAAGACTAACTCTTCTGATTTTCCATTCTCAAACGATAATGTCTATTTTTCTATTTTATGTTATTATTGATAATGGAAAATCCATGCAACTGTATCAAACAATCAAGTGTATCAATTTAATCTTTCTAACAGGTATTGATACGCTATCCAAAATGTATCAATCAAATCTAAAAGGTTATTGTGACACAGATGCAGTATAGATTGCACAGATAAAAAATTATTCTAAATACAAACACAAACAGCAAATTCATGAAGAGAAATTCTTTAGTCTCAACATTTATTGTTATCTTTGCAGTGTCATATTGCCAAAATAGGCTTTATTGACGGACATATTTAGAGAAGCGTATTTCGCTATATTCCTATACGAGTGAAACTTGGACACTTTCACACAAAGTAATGTTTAGGGGTATTGTGAGAATAATGCTTCCCTTGGTGTGTATTCGTACATATAAACGAAATACGACCAAGTGGGGCTTATTCTCCTATTCCTTCATTACACGGAGTCCAAGCCGTCACTCGTAGGGATCAGGAGAGATAAAGCTCCACTTTTCTTTTTATGTTCCCTAACATATTAAATTACTAACGGCACGGTTTGGGCTTAAAGTGCGTAAAAATACTCTCAATATGGCAAGTTTAGAAGAAAGCAAGCAACTTATGCTGAGAATTTGTAACCTTCCAACCAATACAGAAGAACTCAAGAAACAAGGTTTCCAAGATAAAGACATAGAGGCGTACAGAGAGCTTATGAGTAATTTGGATCCAGAGGTGAACAAGCTTGTTAAAAGAATGAAAGAACTGATAGATTATAAACCAAAGTTTTAAAGTTTGACATTATAATCATGGTTGAAAATAAACTCATAGATACTGTTTATACAAAAAACGGAACACTATCTGTAATTAGCCAAGACAATATGCTTGCACTAAGAAATGGTAGTGTTGGATATTCATGTATATACACAGACCAAAGCATATATCAACCAATTTTAAAAGAGGTTCAAGAGATTATTGATGCTTTTCATTATAATTACAATATAGATACAGCTCTGATTCTTGGTGGCGGATGCTGCACTATACCAAGATTCATGATAAAGCGTTTCGACAATTCTGTCTATATAGATTCTGTAGAATATATGCCTGAGATTATAGAAATCACGAAAAAATATTTTCTCAAAGGTTTAGCAACGGACAAATTGAACATCATAAATGGCGATGCTTTTCGTTTCATTAATGAAACGGGAAATAAGTATAATGTCATTTTTGTTGACTTGTTCAATGGTGGTAGGATTGTTGAAAAAGTTATGAGTGAATCATTCATAAAGAACATACATAAGCACATGGAAGATGAGGCTGTTGCAATTGTAAATACATTTCAGTGCTCAACAACAGAACGTGATGAAATTTGCAAATTGGGACGGAAGTATTTTGAACGTTGCTTTTGTAAGCTGGATGAATTTGGTACTAATTATATTGTTTTCGTCAATGGCGACTTCAAGGTCTAAAAGACCTATGGTTATTTAAAGTATAGAAAATATGGAAGAACAGATTTATTATCGCCCTTTATGGACTTGTGGGAGATTTAACGCAAAAGAGTCCGTGGCTATATATTACAACCTAATTGATGGTATGGCATACTTTTTTGAAGATATGTCAGCATCTATCATAGGACTCATACTTGCTCTTCCGAGAAATGGCAGCATATCTGTCAGCAAACTTTCAGACGTATCAAATATCTCAGAGAACAGTATTGTTCCTTTTATGGAATCGCTTGCAGAGATAGGACTTCTTACGTCCCATTTTTGTACAGAAGAAATTGTAAACGAATACCGTACAAAGACAAAACACAGCCATACAAACAGCAATTCATCAACCTATGCTGCAACCAAAGAGGACTCAGCCGTAGAACTGAACGATGCAGAATTAGCATATAAAGAGAGAGTTGGCGGTGTCGTTGGAGTTATGTTTGAGCTTACCTATAATTGTAGCGAGAAATGTATACATTGTTATAATATAGGTGCGACACGAAACGATGAAGAGATCTCACATAGAGACATCAAAGACAAGCTGTCCTTGAATGATTATATCCGCATCATTGATGAACTATATGATGAAGGTGTTGCCAAAGTATGCTTGTCGGGCGGAGACCCATTCTCAAACAAATATGTTTGGAACATATTGGACTACCTTTACAGCAAAGATATCGCTGTAGATATTTTCACCAATGGGCAAAGTATTGTAGGTAAAGAAAAGCTGATTGCGGATTATTTTCCTCGTATTGTAGGCTTGTCGTTATATAGTGGAGTTGCCATCGAGCATGACAATATTACAAGAGTAAAAGGCTCTTGGAACAAAACCATATCTGTCATAGATAGCCTTGCGGCATTGTCTGTTCCTATGGTCTTGAAATGTTGTGTGATGCTCCCAAACGTAAAATCCTACAATACGGTAACAAACGTAGCTAAACAATATGGGCTATACGTTCAATACGAATTAAATGTGACAGACTCTATAGATGGCGACAAATGCGTAAGTCATTATCTCAGACTGAATCCCGAGTTATTGGAAATTGTATTGAGAGACCCTTACACAGCTATGTATGTAGGCAATGAGGTTACGCTTTGGGGAGGCATGGATATAAATATGGATGAGAATACATGTCGTGCAGGATATAATACATTCTGCATCACTCCAAATGGCGACTTGATTCCTTGTTGTGCATTCCATCTCCATTTCGGTAATCTCAAACTTCATCATCTTAGGGATATACTTACCGACAATCCCATTCTTGAAAAATGGCAACATCTTAAAATGTCAGATTACGAGGAATGCGGAACGCATGAATATTGCTCGTTTTGCTCTCTTTGTGCAGGAATAAACTATTCAGAACATGGCACGCCAACAAAAGCAGCAGAAAACAATTGTTACTTGGCAAAAGTCAGACACAAGTTAGCACAAAAGATGAAGTATAAACAATATGACCCATTAGAAGGTAAATCTTTACAGGAAAGGCTAAAAGAGCTTCCAACTATTTCTGTAGGAAGGCTCCAAAGAGAATATTCTCAAAAAGAGGAAACATATTAGAATGCGGATAAATGAAATCTCCCGAAAGTATTTCTAAAACAATCAAATTTGTTACAATATGAAAAAGATTGAAACAGAAATGAAAGTTAGCAAGGCTTCAAAAGTTGAAATGGCTTACTCTCCTTGCGCTAAGTTCTCAAGCCGTACAGCTTAAGGACTTGTGATGATTCACAAAAATTGGCGAGAGTGGTCTACGAAGATTACTCTCGCCTTCTAACTTTATCACAATCAAAGATAGCAACGAATTTAGAGGAAATTGGTTATGAAGAAAACTATCTTTTTATTATACTGCATAATGTTTGTATCAACATTATGTGCGCAAAGATTAAACCATCAAGGCAAGAAGATGGTTCGTAGCGTTACGTCATTTGTGCCGAATAGCCCGAATAGAGAAGATACAATAAAGTATAACTTTTATTATGATGACGAACGCCGTCTGGTAAAGGCAGACGAATTAGTAAAAAGTGAAACATGGTATCCGAACGTCGGTTGGGTAAAAGACTAGGGTTTTAAGTTATGTAAACGTATGGAATACAAAGACGGTAGATTACATAGAACCGATTATGATGAGTATGGTCATAAAAAGACGAAATTCATATATTCCTATGTCTTGGATAGTGACAGATATATAGTGGAAAGAACATTTAAAGACATATCAGGTAACGATAGAGGCTATTTAAAAGAAGTAACAAGATTTACATACGATTATCCATATAAGGATGATATAAGACAGATAGTAAAGGAGACTAATTACTCGTTTATTGGTGAGTTCATCAAAGGTAAGAGGGTTGAAAAGGAAGTCGTAGACGATAGATACAGTCGTTGGTATGATGTTATTGGTGGAAACACGTATTTCAGAGGGCGAGATGATACATATGCATGTGAATACAATGATTTGAATATTAATGTAAGCGACTTACTTCAAGGTGATATCGAGAGATTAACGGAATGGTATAATTTTTATTCAAGATGCTTACCGTTAAAATTATTAGGTGATTACTATCGTTATACTTTTACGGATACCGAACCTTATAATTTGATTAAAGTAGAACATGTAGACGATTATGATGGCAGTGTCTATATGGTATGGCTTATTGATTATGTTTATTGATTGATTTCTATGTTTATACTATGTGGCAATACTTTAACGAGTAACACAACAGATTATATGGAGGCTGACAAAAACAGCCTCTTTTTTATCAATACCAGCATAATATTATTTAGCAATATTCTCAACTACCCATCGTTAACTATTCTTAGCACTGTTTTTCCGTTTTTCTCATAATAAGTCAATACCTTTGTAGTCACTTTCCAAAATGGGGAGTAGTTCTTTTACTTTTTGAATAAGTATCAAGAGACAGCTTAAGTGCTGAACCAACCGAGCAGACATAGCCACGGTGGTAAAAATGATACGAGTTTAAGGATTTAGTAATAATCATTAAATTAAAAGTTATGTCACAGAAAGCAGACACTTTTGAAATCTTCTTAGGTCGTGTGGAGCACATCAACGCTTCACACTTTAATTGTTTGTCATTCGCCAAGGCTTCAGACATGGCGAATGGCATTAACGTGCGTCTTTCTAACATGGCAGGTGGCTATCCGTTTTCATTCGGAGGTGTAACTTGGCGTGATAGTGAGACGCTTTATTTGTGTGGCGAGTTTTCAGATGCTTCTGACAAGCATCTGTCTGTACAAAAGGAAATGCTGCGTCAGACAAGTGGCTTTGCTGCCAAACGCTTTGTCAAGAACAAATACAAGAGATTCATTCGTAGTGATTTCTCTACATTCCGCATACAGTGGATGCTATTTGTTGTATGGATGAAGTGCAAAGACAATGCGGATTTTGCTAATATGCTCTTGCTGCTACCACATAACGTTATCATTATAGAGGACACAACCAAACAACATAGCGACACTAAGGAAATTTGGGGATGCACCAACCAAGCGTTATCAGCAAAAAGAGCTGAGGTAAAAAAGGAAACCGTCCGACAGGCAAAAGAGAGCAATCCAAAGATTAGCAAGGCTGCATTGAAGCGTATAGTTAATAGTGAGACTTGCAAAGTCAATGGCATTGGAACGTTTGTCGGTCAAAACAACTTAGGCAAGATTCTCATGATTTACCGTGATTGTCTTATACAAGGCGTAGAACCACCAATAGACTACGCTCTTTTGGAGTCAAAAGACATTCACATCATGGGCAAACGCCTCACGTTCCCAACCAATAACACACCAATGTCTAATTTACATATAGTGGCATGAAAATTAGCAATACAATCAAAATAAAGAGTGGCAAGGAGTTAAAGCTCTATGGCGGCCAAAAGCACAGTAACAAGAATACCATAAGGTATTTTTGCGAACATGCTGATTTTTTTTACGAACATAGAGAGTTCATTTTCGATAACAGCCGTATGTTTTTGATACCTGTATATCAAGACAGAGATTTCATATACACTTTAGGTGGTTTATTGGAATGGTTGGAAAGTATTACACAAGTGGCTACCATATCGGAGGTAATCAAAGATGTTCTTTTTCAAAAAGACAATTCCGACAGGCTAAGTCGCTTAAAGCAACACTGTAGCCGATACAGCAAGGCGGCAGGTGAATACGAACATCTTACGCTCAAAAACGTGCATGATACAATTACATCATTAGTCAAACAAAGAGAGCATAATTTGGCTGAAAAAAGGATATGGAGTCCATATATAGACAACATCGAATTGCTTTATGAGCATCGAAATGAAATTCTTGCTCATAAGGAATGGGCAATGGCTACAATACCATTGAAAGTATATATGGTATGTCAACCTATCTGTATTGGCACGATGTTAAGACTTTGGGCGAATGAAAACGAGTGGCTTACATATCAATGCGAATGTGGGCACAAGGCTTTCATATATAGCTTTGCAGGTAGTCCGTTGAGTGGTACAACATCAATATCCTACAAGTGCATACATTGCCATAAAAACGGCAATGCCCAAGTTGGAAGTTTCCTTAGCCGTGCGCATACTCTTGCCCTTACGCAACAAGAATTATTCAAGGAGGCAGAAGGTGACGAAGCTATTACGTTGACTGAACTTTTAGACAATATAAAAACAATTAATTTAAAGTAATAAATTATGATTGAAAAAGTAAATCCAAGCCATCCAGATAAGGTGGCAGACAGAATCGCAGGTGCTCTTGTAGACCTTGCTTATTCAAAGGTAGAAAACCCGAGAATCGCAGTAGAAGTACTGCTCGGACATGGTGTAGTAAACATCATCATTGAGAGTAGCGTGAACATTTCAGACGCTGAGGCTGAGGCTATTGTTAGCCGTATTACTAAGCGTACAGACTTGAAAGTATCTCTCGTAATGGTAGCACAAGACCCTATCCTTTCATCTAATCAAGATGGCGAAATCCGCTGTGGCGACAATGGTATCTTTAAGGGCGTTCCACTCACAAAGGAAGAGAAGCAACTCAGCAAAATTGCCCATGATATTTACGACAAATATCCGACTGACGGTAAATATGTGTTAGGCAATGGCAAATTGATTATCTGTCAGAGCAATGCTAAGACAGAAGATTTGAAACGTACCTACCCTAACGCTGTGGTTAATCCTCTTGGAGATTGGGTTGGTGGAACAGACGTTGACGCAGGTGCTACAAACCGCAAACTTGGCTCTGATATGGCTCAATCTGTTTCGGGCGGTGGAGTGCAGGGCAAGGACCTAAGCAAAGCTGATGTTTCCGTCAACATCTACGCTTTCTTGAAAGCTCAAAAAACAGGCAAGAAAGTTGAGTTATTTTGCGCTATTGGCAATAGTGAAATTGATGGAAAACCTTATGCCGAAATTGTCGAAATCGCTCGCCAATATATCAATAAGGTGGGAGGATTTGAGAAATTTGCTGAGTGGGGATTGTTCTAACAAGTAAGCCGTATGTACCGATTTGATATAGACATTACACCCATCATAAACGGCAAAAAATGCCATTTAGAGGGCATTTGTGAAATGCAATCCACAAAAACATTCACTGTGACAATGACCAAGCCGTTTGAGGGATTGACCATTACGAAGCACTTTGATGGTAACGAAATAATGGAAATGGATAATACTTTCGCACAAGTAGAAACATACTTGCAAGAATTGTATAAGCAAGGTATAGAACGTATTGAATAAGCGATAATCAATACGAAGATAGAACTGCCAAGTATTGAAAAATAAATCAATGCTTGGCAGTAATTATTTTAAAGTTCCACATTTTCTTTTGCACATATTTCCTTTACGCAACAAATCAAACTATCTAAATTGTCTAAAATGTAAGTGCTTCCATTATAGGCAATGATGGAATGTAGAGAAACAGAGTTCGTTTCATTTGATGTTGGGAATAAATCTCGTACATCAATATCCAAGCATTTTGCAATATTCTCTAATGTGACTAATTGTGGATTGCCATTAAGAGTCCTCGACAAACTTTCGGAGGCTATTCCCATCTTATTTGCCAAATCTTTTAATGTCATACCCCTTTTGTTGCACAATTTCTTGACTGTTGTACTCAAATTAACTTTCATATCATTCATTTTTGGTACAAAGTTAGTAAATTGATACTAAACATCAATCAAAAATATATGATTTAACTTTAGATATCACAATTAATTTGGTTTCAATTGATATTTTATGTACTTTAGCGGCCATAATAGTAACGCATAATATCAATACGAATATGAAAAAAGTAGTAATATACGCAAGAGTTTCAACAAACTCACAGGATTACGACCGACAAATCGCAGATTTGCGTGATTATGCAAAGAAGATGGATTATGTTGTTGTAAAAGAGTTCTCAGAAAAGATTTCGGGAGCAAAGAAAGTCGCTGAACGTGAACAATTATCAGAACTGTTGAATTATGTTGAGGCTAACAAAATAGACAAGGTATTAATATATGAATGTAGTCGTCTGAGCAGACGAATTGTAGACTTTCTGCAAGTCATAGAGCAATTGACAGACAAAGGCATATCACTTTTCATCCTTCAAAATGGTTTGGAAACGTTACAAGCTGATGGCAAGCCCAACCCAATTGCAACGCTCGTATTGGGGATAGTAGCGCAATTCAACAGCATGGAAAGAGGGCTTATCCGCAGTCGTATGGAGAGTGGATATAACCATTATCGTGCAATGGGTGGCACTGTTGGAAGAAAGACAGGTTACAAGAAATCCACGGAAGAAATGAAAGAGGAATATGCCGAGGAAATCCGCTTATTGAAGAAAGGCATTTCATTAAGAAATGTATCTAAAATCACTCATACAAGTGTGAACACTTTAAGAAGAATACGTGATTTAACAATTATTAAATGCTGATTTTATAAAACGACATGAACCAAGTAGTATGTTTGTCACAGTGAATTTTAAAGAAGTAATAATAAAGGATAGAAGAAGGTATGAAATAAGGAATATACAAAGAATGGTTATAAGTTTATCCAAGTGCGTACAAAGGAGCAGTCGGGTTGGTAGGTTGGAGTACTGTAGCACGAGAAACAAATAAGCGTAATTATACGCAATGTTATTCTATGGCGTGAGTGATAACAATAGAAAGGTGTACTAAAATTCTTAATAGTGGTAAGAAAAAATACAGCAATGATGAAGTAAAGCAGATAAGAGAATATCTTTATCTCATTGCCCACATACAAATTGAGACAGAAACAGAAACAAGTGTAAACAAGTAAATTAAAGAAATAATGAGAACGATATTATACTGCCGAGTTAGTTCGGATGAACAAGCAAAAGGGGCATCGCTTGAAGTACAAGAATCATATTTGAGAAGTTACTGTGTAAATCATGGTTATGAAGTTGTTGGTATTTATAAAGAAGACTATTCAGCGAAGCACCACGATTTGAGACGTTCCGAATTTAAGAGAATGTATGATTATTGTCGAAAGAACAAAAAGTCTATCGACAAGATTCTGTTCTTGCGTTGGGATAGATTTTCACGAAATATCGAATTTGCCCTAACATATAAGCGTAAGTTTATAGATGAAATGGGAATCGAAATTAATGCCATTGAGTCGCCTATTGATTTCAGTGGTACGGAATGGAGTATGTTGATGGGAATGTATTGCGGTGTGGCTCATACTGAGGACGAGAAAATTTCTCGCCGAACAAAAGAATGTACTCACAAGAAGCGTATGCAAGGACATTGCACTAACAAAGCACCAAGAGGCTACAAAAATGTAAGGGTAGACGAGCATAACACCCATGCAGAAATAGATGAACCAAAAGCGAAGATGGTGCGTAAGGCATTTGAGGAGGTGGCTAAGGGTGTGGAGACTCCATGTAGAATCCGTAAGCGTTTGTTTCCATCTGTGGCAGAAAGTAGCTTTTTCGATATGTTGAGAAATCCGTTTTATATCGGAAAAATCGGCACAGTTGCAAATATCCGTGGCTTATTTTTGTAGTATAGGTCTATATTTT
>OIYH01000673.1_pt1 | contig 23675 bp, 16 predicted proteins | sample 1587911 | NCBI WGS metagenome assembly OIYH01 (sample SAMN03283252) | human gut metagenome | biome: human-associated habitat; material: feces | host: Homo sapiens | place: USA | collected 2013
GTCTTACCATGGTCAACGTGTGCAATAACTGCAATGTTTCTAATGTCTTGCATTTCGTTTACCTTAAATACTTAATGAATTTGGGTGCAAAATTACAAAAAAATCCCGAAAAATTTGCATAATTCACTGAAAAGTTGTACCTTTGCACCGCATTTTAACGGAAACCACCGTGAGGAAGGTCCTAATGTGCATAACATTCATTCATAATAATTAAATTTTAAGTATCACAGCTATGTATTTAGACAAAGCAAAAAAAGAAGAGATCTTTAGCAAGTACGGAAAGTCTAACTCTGATACTGGTTCAGCTGAGAGCCAGATAGCATTGTTCTCATACCGTATTGCTCATTTGACGGAACATGTTAAGAAGAACCGTAAAGATTATACTACAACACGTGCGTTGACACAGCTTGTAGGAAAGCGTCGTGCATTGCTCGATTACTTGTATGATCGCGACATCAATCGCTATCGTGCTATCATCAAGGCCCTCGGTCTTCGTAAGTAATCAGCGAAAGCAGACACATTGCTTAACAGAATTAAAAATCCCATCGCTCGCAAGAACGATGGGATTTTTCTTTTTATATCAACTTATTAAGATTGCTACTTACTGCGCTGAGATAGGCAGATTGCGGAACTCTATATACTGATAGGTCTCGCCATTAGAATTGTACTTGAATGGAATCTTGACAACGCTAAACTCGGTGGCACTGGTGCTGACATTCTTGATGACAAACGTAGCCTTCATCGGGATACCTGCGAGCAAGGTATAGAAATTATAGCCTAACCAGCGATTCTTGCCCAAGAGGGTTGTTTCCGGATCACACTCGTAAGCATCGCCACCATCATCATATATAGTAGGAGTATTGCCATAAGCAGAAATCTCATATTCCTTGCTACCGATATTCTTGAATGTTGCAGTGATCACCACATTCCTGCCCTGACGAACACACTTCAAGAAGTTGAACTGCAACTCAGGCAATGAGCAGGTTACCAAATCGGAATTGGTATTCTTGACATCTGCCACTACCTGGGTAGGCAACTTAATAGCAAACTCCACATCATTAGCCTTACCCTTGACAAGAGTAGAATTAATCTGCTTAATAGTGCGATCTACATCCTCTATCACCATAATACCCTTGACAGGTACATTAGAAGGAAGCATCTTATCAGAATAGTTACCTAACTTTTCGCCACCCAAATAGAAGTGCATCTGATGTTTGACATTCTTGCTATCAAAAGCACAAGAGCCGTCATCAAAAGCATTGAAGTGCATTTTGAGTTCACTGGAAGTGGTGTTGGTAATCACAAAGTTGATGTGTACATCGTTGCCATTAGCTACGCAACTGGTATATTTTACTGTACACCCAGGGATAGAGCCAGACGCCTTATTAGTCTTCTGGTCATTAGTAAGCACGGTTTCTGCCACCTTGCCCAATTTCTTGAGCCACTTCTGTGCATGGATTTGCTGTACGCTCAAGAGAGAGAGCAGCAATACGAAAATGATGGATTTCTTCATAATTGTATCGGTTTATGTTATTAATTAAATAATTGTCAGTTCGTTCCTAGAAAGAGCCTTTATCCTTAGAAAAAGAGAAAGACGCCTTTACTAATTCTTGCTTGCAAAGATAGGGAATTAAGCAATAACTTCCAAGCTTTTTGCCAGGAAAAGTAAAGGTACCAATGCGTAAATAGGCAATTTTATATCATTTGACGCTGATTTTTACGGAATGACACACACCACCATCTGTCTTTATCCTTAAGAAATAGCAACCGAACGATGGGATTTTTCATTTTCTACTCTTATTTCGGCTTTCATTTTATTTTTTCTCCGCTTTTATATCGCCATTTCATTTTTTATTGCTAACTTTGCAACATATATATAATAAGGTGTAATTATGACTAGAGGAAAGTTGCCATTAGGAATACAGAATTTCGAAGAACTGCGCAAGGGTGGTTACCTTTACGCAGACAAGACAGATATGGTTTGGCAAATCGCCAATGGTGACAAGTATAACTTTCTAAGTCGCCCACGACGCTTCGGTAAATCGCTTCTGGTATCCACACTCCAATGCTACTTCGAAGGCAAGAAAGAACTTTTCGAAGGACTTAAGATCATGGAACTGGAGAAAGATTGGATCAAGCGCCCTGTCATCCATTTCAGCATGAACCTTGGAGGTTCAGATGCAGAATCATTATACCATTATCTGGATGATACATTAACCAAATATGAAGAGATCTACGGCAAACGCGCCACAGAAGTTACGCTCAGCAACCGTTTTACCGGTATCATAGAAAGAGCTTACCAACAATCGGGAGAGCAAGTTGCCGTATTGGTAGATGAATATGATGCACCCTTACAGCACTCCTATCTGACAGATAGACACGAAAAATGCCGCAATCTCTATCGTGACTTCTTCACAGGTCTAAAAGACTACGGCTATTGCATCAAGTGTGTCTTCCTTACAGGAATCACCAAGTTTACGCAGATAAGTCTGTTCAGCGTTCTCAACACATTAAGCAATATCAGCTTTTACAACTGCTATGCTACCATCTGCGGATTAACGAAAGAAGAAATCTTGGAAAATCTGAAAGATGAAATCCAGGTATTAGCTGTCCAAAAGAAGTGGGATATCGACCAGACCATGCATGAACTGAAAGATATGTATGATGGTTATCATTTCTCAGAAAGTCTGCAGGGTGTTTACAATCCGTTCAGTGTAATCTGCGCCTTAAAAGAACGTCGCCTGAGACCCTATTGGATTGCTAGCGGTGCTACAGAAATGCTGCCCAAAATACTCACCAACTTTGAGAAAGATGTAGAAACACTGGACGGCAGCCTCATCGACATGGATTACATCGAAACGGCAGACATCAGCAAAGACAATCCAAAGCTATTTCTTTACCAATCAGGCTATCTGACGATCAAAGGGGTGATTGGAGAAACCTACAGACTGGGATTTCCAAACAGAGAAGTAAAGAAAGCGCTTCTAGAGATGGTTGTTCCCAATATGCTCAACACCGACAAGGAAGAGACAGAGAATGCTATTCAAGACCTGAAGCAGCATTTTATCCTTGGCAATTTAGAGGAGGGCGTAACCTGCCTGAAGCAACTCATCGCCAGCACTCCTTACAGTACTCAGAAGAAAGAACAGTTTGTCTTTGAAGAGCACTTCCGATTCATTATCAAGAACCTCTTCTACATCTGCGGATTCAAGGTAGAAGAAGAAAAGCAGGTAGCTGGTGGACGTATCGACCTCACCATAGAGACGCCCGACATCATCTATATCATGGAGCTGAAGATGGCGGACAACGGGGGAACTCAAGCGGCTGTGGAGCAAATAGCATCCCGCCACTATGCTGATGCTTATGCTGCCAGCAAAAAGAAGCTCATCAACCTGGCTTTGGTTTTCGACAAAGGAAATAGAGGATTGATAGATTGGCAAGAAGCAGATAAGTAAACACCAGAAAGCTTTCTCTCAACGGAGAGAAAGCTTTCTGGTTATTGTAGCTTGGGTATCCTGCATAGATACCTTAATAATATATACTTCCTGAGGAGAAGCCGTGGAGACTATAGGAATGCTGACAGATGCTGCACCTTCAGCCTTTCTCGATGCCACCAGTCTTCCATCAAGGGTATAAACCTCCACCTTATTTAATAGAGGAGCACTCACCTTGGATACGACGATCAATCCCCGGGCAGGAGAATAGATCTTCACGTCACTCTCGCCCATCTCGGCATCTTCGATGCCAGTGGTACTGCGAGTCTGGGTCAAGAAGTATCTGCCGTGCTCATTCGCCTGCACCTTCACTTCCTCGCCATCTTTTATCTCCTGATACTTTCGGGTGGCAGCATCATAGAGATAGAGAGGAGAAGAGAGGCGACCTGCTCCTTGAACATTTAAGCTCATCAGCTCAGACTTCTTAGCCACAACACCCAGCGGAACATAATAGATTTCCGGCAGCGAGTTTACCATGACAGCCTGCGATGAAGCCACCGTATAAACAGCAGGTGCATCCGACAATAAGTCATCTCCGAGCAATTCGGTATCCTCCCTGCCATCGAACTCTTGCGACGCATCAGCATTCAATATCAGATACGAAGAGCTCGCAGTCCCCTTGCCTACCTGCAATCTGATTCTGCTATTCTGCTCCTCACCCGCAATATCAACACCCTTGGTCACATCCTTATCCACCGTCATGTTTGTATCAAAGTGGATGGTAGGCTGAGTGGTTTTCGACTTGATGAAGAAAGCCTGCATAGGCGCTATTCTTCCATCCGTCTCACCATTCAATGTAATTGTATTGAATCCATCGGCCTCATTGTCATTCACAACCCAGTAAGATACATTGTCTTCTCCAAGAGCCGCCTTGTTTTTGGCATTGGCAAAGAAGCGTTTCATATCCAGCGTTGCCATATACGGATTGTAGGTGAGATAATAATAATTTCCATCACCTGCTCCCTGATGGGCATTTGCAGCCAGAGTTACATCTACAGCTCCAATGGCCCCTTCCTTGCTCGAAGGTTCTACCGAAGCAATGATGAGGTTGCCCTTGCCATCATCTGTCCTATCGATGTCGTCATGCTTCGATCCCCCCAAGTTCGTTGACGGGTCGTAATAATCGTATGTCTTATCGTCCTTTGGCAATCTTACCAGTGCCTTTTCCGAAATGCCGGCAGGCGTATATTTATCACCCACCTTCACTGCAAAGCCGGTTAAGGAAGCATAGGAACCATCGGCATTTACCGTTGGCGAATAGACCATCGAAGCCGCATTATAAACATGACTCCAATATTGGGTATTCCAACCTATCGTAGTTGGCACGCTCACTGGAAGCGAACTGTAGTCGTAGGCATCATAGTTGCCATCAGTGCTGTATTCTTTGGTATCGCTTTTATCCCAGGAACGCTGGTAGAACGGCATCTTGGTGCGATTGTTAACAGCCTCAGCAAAGGTGATAGGCTGGAAGGCTTCCGTCTCCTGGCGTCCCGTCTTCACAGGCACATACATATCACCTGCCACCATATTCTTCAATGGCGAACCGAAGAGATACCAGCGGTTGTAACTCAGTTCCTGCTCTACCCATGCCTTGTTGTACACCAGATAGTGCTGGTTACGGACCTCTGCTCCCGGCTTGAAGTAGATCTGGTCGCAGGTATTTCCATAGAATTTCACGCAAGAATAGTTGCGCCCCGGAGTGGTTGCGCCATAGCCCAACTTGCTTCCGTCATCCACCATCATATCATACTGGATGTAGTCGGTTGCGGTGGATGCACCATTATTCAGTTTGTTGAGAATACCATCACTACCCTTTTGCAGATAACCCAGGAGCGGATAATACCCATTATTATAATAAGGTGTAAGTATCGTTACCTTGGTAAACTTCATAGGCACGAATGCCTGCTGAGTCTTCAAATCCTCATAGCCCGCTGTTATTCCATATACAGGATAGGTATCGGCATCCGACTTGTAAAGCTCTGTTTTGGTAGAACGGCGCCAGTTGAGGTCGTTATTCCAGTTGTTATTCATACCGCCATCGGCTGCAGGAGCCCAGGTAGCAAACTCCGGCACCACATAGATGCGGAAGAAGGTAGTACCCGGACAGCTCGTAACCTCGGTGTTAGTTATGCCATTTTTCTGCATAAAGCTGAACGAGAGGTCATACCAATAGCCTTCGTGCAAGTATTGGGCATAATCATCGCAGACCTGCAGGTCAAGTGTACGCTGTTCCGTCTCCTTGTCGAGATGCTTCAAACTGTTAACCGTAATCGTGAAGATGTCTTTCTTTTCCAATACAGCGGCATTGTTCTTCCACATAGGGTCGTTGGTGCCGTCCATCAGCACTTTAACACGATCATCCGTATTAAACTCAAAAGAAACAGAACCATGAGAATTACTCAAAGGTTCGGTACTGCAGATTGGTATCTGCAGGAACTTCTTATTCTGCTGCATGTCCTTGAGTTGCGGCAATCCGATGCGCACAATGCGCTGGTCGTTAGGATATTTTCCATCAAGGAAACCAAGATTGATACGAGGTCCATCCTTCAGCACCCGGAATTTATATTCGATAGGATCAGGACAAATCTGGTAATCCACATTGTTGATGGTGATGATATTTCCCTTCTTGGTGATAGGCAACAAACAGAGTGTATGCGTACCAAACTCGAAAGTCTTCGTCAGTTGTGATTTTGCTGCCAAAATCAATTTACCATTGTCGATATACTTTTTTATTTCTGCCTTATAATCTTCACTGATTCCCGAATTCTGCACATCCCAAGGATAAGTACCTGCACTATTCTTATCACGGAAAGCATGGAGAGCCTCCAAGAGATGAGTCTTATTGAACTCCTCCTTACTACCGATGAACCAATCATATTTCACACCAGTAATGGTGATACCTCCACCCACGTATGGGTCGGTGGTATGCAGGTCTGCATTCATGGTGACATCCGCATTCGTCCGGTCGCAGCTTACTCGATAATCAGCAATCACCTTACTCTCGGCATCACGAATCATCACCGTCTGCTTCATCATTTCAAACAATTCACTGTAGCTGGAGCACACCACGTTTCGGTTTCCCCACAAGCTGGCATCTTCAGGATTGTCAAAGTTTAAAGACACATAGAGTTTCTTACCTAACGGTAATCTGAAAGCCTTATCTACCAGAATATAATAGGTTTCACCATTCACTATCTCAGTATCACCAGCCTTCAAGTCTTTCTGATAATAATGGAAATCACATACTCCATATTTCTTTCCACTACCATAGTCAAGGTCAACCGGTTCACCCTTTTCATCCACGAAGCGATAGTAAACCTTACTCTTTCCAGTAGTAGCATCTACATAGGCGCGAGATTGCAAGCTTTCATATACCGCACGTAATTTCAACTTCACGGAAGCAGCCGATGCTACATCATCGCATACAGGCTGATTCTGGATGACATCAACAATAGCACGCTTCTGATAAAAGCGGATATCATCAACGGCATAGTCGGCACCTTTTGTATGAGGACAATAGTTATCCACCGTGACGAGGAATTTGTGAAACTTACGCAGATTCTCACTATCCCGCAAGGTAACCTTGGCATAAACCTGATACCACTTGCCGTACTGATAATTATTCACCACCGTCTTCATGTCGCAACTGGCAAAAGAATGGATTAAGTTTTCCTGCCTTGCCACTCGGTCGCCATTGTCACCATAAAGTTTGAACATAACCTGTGGAGCAGTTTGCCCACTTTGCGTCAGGTCAGCTATTGCCGCACTCACGATAAAGGTTGTACCACTACACAGATTGGCAGTAAACTCGGCACTGGCAATCTCTCGGCTCTCATCCGAGGCATCCACATAAAGGAAATAGCCCGCCTGTTTACCGGTAGTCAATCCATAGGTTCTGTCATAGAGATTCATGTTGTCACCATACCACCACTTATATCCTTCGCTTGAATTGGAGATACCGCTTACACCAGCAGTCTTGTAAACTCCATATTCACCATGAACCGGCGCATTGGTACAATCATCAAAAAACCACCACCAACCGGGAACTTTTGAATCAGCTGCCAAATTCTTATAAACGAAACCATAATGGCGCAATTCCCATTTACTTGGATTAGGAGCTACATTGTTTTCTTTGGTAGGCGCATCGTATGTCATTCCATCCGACAGATTATCAAACGAAATCGGCTCAGTAACTTTTACATAATGATCTTCTATGTAAGAGAGGGTACGAGTAGGGGCACCGGTATTCAAATCATCAAAAAGCACCGGATATTCCTCAGCAAAACGACAGCTGAAGTTTGCCACAGGACACCACTGGTTATTCCACCAGCTACCTGCTCCCAGATAAGTAACCACATTGAAGCGGCTCATCGTCTTGAATTTAGGAAGCTGAGAAGAACCCGGTCTTACCTTCTTACCTGTAGTTATATGAGTCCAATCCCTATCATTTAACTTATAGGGACTGATTTTTACAAATCGCGGCTGACTTTCGGCATCAATATCACAATAATAAGTATTCGTCTCATCATAAATTCTCCACTTTACAGCAGTAGCCTGAACAGGCGTATTGCTGAAATCACTCTCTTCAAACTTGTTCTCAGCCTGTTTACCCGACTGATAATAAATATGTTTATTGTTGAAAGCCTGATCGGTTAGCGGATAGAAATAATATCGGTTTACATTGTTGTAGTTCAAGCGAAGGTTGGCCTCGCTTTTCCCATTGTCAGTACTGTTAATACCAATAGTTATATCCTGATTATCCTCAAAAGTACGTGTACCCGTACGGGAATCAACAACAGCACTTCTAAGCTGGTCGGCTATCCATGATGCCTTCCGGATAACAAACTTATATCGGATAGAAAGGGTTGGTTCGTGGCGGAAATCTGTTCCAGATCCCACCGTGATACCATCATGGTATCTACTCACATCACAGGCTATGGTGTCAGCCTCCCAAGAATCATAATCAGTCCCCGAAGGTGCAGAATAGGTTACACCCACCACACCCTGAGATAGTTCTTTATCTTTAAGGCAAACAGCATAAAGTCCTTTTCCATTATCAAATCTATAGAGTCGAGAGCCCACCTTAGTCAGGCGCGAAGATGCGGCATCAGTCTTCCAATCATACCAACGATAGTAACCTCTTGGTTCCAAGTCAGACATACCGTCGGCAAAAGGGAGTGTAAGCTCCAGTTTTTTCTGCCCCTTGGTAACATAATAATAATAAGTGTATTCGTGACATTTCTGTGTACCATTCCAATTATAATCGCCTTTCTTGTTGGCAATACCTTCGTAATGGGTCAGCTTGTCACCAGCCAACATAGTCATAGGCAGTAACCCGAAGATTGCAGCCAGACTGATGCGAAATATGTAAAACTTAAATGCCTTCATTGCTAAAAGTCTTTGTGTTTAATACTATTTTTTCAGTATTCTTTCCTGCCCGTGTCAAGTCTATTTGCTTCATTGTAAAGCGAACTTTGCGGGAGATGATAGGATTCAATCTCAATCCATTCTGTTCCTTCACCTTGATCTTCATTGTATAAATGGCAGAACCGGTACGGTTGCCCATTTCTCCTTCCAGGCGGTAAGCGGATGGAACCCAAGCTGGCGAGCTATCGAAGATGTTTACACCATCTTCTCCCTGCGGATACTGCTCCTGCCGAGTCCAGCCATCAGAACCTGTTTCATCCGTTTCCATCTGCCATTCACTCACTGACAGGGTCTGAGAACCAGTACGGCTCAACTTGATGACCTCGGGCTTGATATGAAACTCTCCATAATAACCAAAGTCAAGCGAAAGGTTTTCACCATCATCCGTTACCTTCGGCAACACCCCGATTGGCGAGAATGCCTCCACCTTCCATCTAATCTGATAATCCTCCAGCTTGATAGGGATTTTCAGATAATCATTGCGCCGGATTTCATTCCATGATAGCATGGCATAACGATGGTTACTGGTAGCACCCGTAGCAGCATCTTCCGTGACAAGCGAAAGAACAAAGTATCGTTTGCCACCATCTTCGCCCTGATCTACCAGGCTCTCGTTTATATAGAAACAAGCCGTTTGCTTAGCTCTAGCCTCAATGGTTATACCATTGTTTTCGGCAGCCGTCAGCGTGATGGTTCCTTTTGCCGCACCATCAGCCAAATTCACACCCTTCAATTTATTTGCCGAATCCACATTTGGTAAAAGCTTGATATTCCGATTACCGTTCAGGGTGACATCCGAAAGGGTGATGCTCTTCAAGACAATGTCATGATCGGTGGCATTGGTAATGGTGAGCTGCACCTTAGCCACCATACGGATGACCTCCAGACTGATGACTTGCTGGTTATCAGTTATATTTACCACCTGCTTATTACTCATCGGATAACCGTTCTGAAAGCCAGGTGTCATCAACTGATGAAAGAGTTGACTGTTGCCATCCATCTGATAAGTCTTTTCATCAAAACCAGCTGGCAGCGGTTGACCTTCAGGCGTGCCGGCATCAAGTCCTATCTCTTCTGGCTTGATATTGGCAAAAGAATAGAAGGTTGTCTTGCCCTTATTCAGCTCCTTCACAAACACCTGGTCTTTCTCCACCTCCGTAACACCCAGAGATTTCAAATCGGAAGTGATAATCCTCTCTATCTTTCCATTCTGTACCACCACCACAAACCAGCTCTTCATCATTTCTCCAGGCAAAGCTTCGGTATCCGTCTCCCAAGCCGCCCTGGTCAGAGAAGACCGGGAAGACTGCGAAGTCTGGGAAGATAAGGCAGATAGCTGCAACGTCACCCCTACCCGGTTCTCGACATCAGCCTGACCGGGAAAGGAAGTTGCTTCATCACCGGCAGAACAAGCCGCCAGCAAGCATACTGCCCAAATACATATATAATAGTATATCTTTGCCATGTTTTGAAAAGCCAACAATCAATTGCTTGATTTATAATTTCTTATTTTAATACTTTATTTATTATTCATAGAAGTTACATCACGATTTCTTCGTGATCACGTACATTCCATTTCCTCACCGTCAGTTTCACGAGATTCTGGCCATTGCTGCCCTTATACACCTCGAAGATATAATAATGGTCGCGCACGATATCATTGATGGTTGTACCTTCCGTTCCTTGGTCTGTATAATCAATGAAGCGCAGGGTATATTCCTTCTCTTTGCCAGATGTATCCGATTCAACGGTTCCATTTCTAGCCAATTTCAACTTGATGACACATTTATTCGCATCTACCTGGCCATTGTTCTGATATTCAGGCAGATAGATAGGAATATCATCTGTCATCGTGATAACACTGGTTTGTCTGGAAGTGAAAAAGTGCTCAAACTCCTCATGCTTGAGCGATGCAGTCTGTACACAATCTGTATATTTATCAGGCATACAATAGCCTTTATTATTATAGTTGAAGAGTTGCATACTATGTATGCTCCATCCATTATTCTTCATTTCACTGCTCAGATACACCTTTACCTTGGCTACCGCCCTCAGCAGGTCGATATCCGAGAAATCCTGACGCTTGCCGGCAGCAAGTGTAAAGTCAACTTTCTGGACGCCCCACATGGGCAGATACTTAAGATTAGCATCATAACTAAACGACTTTTCGGCGATACCCGTATCGTTGTAGTCTTTCTGCAAGTCATCCGAACTCATATCGAAATTGGCATAAACCACCATTTTTCCTTCAAAATGATTGCCCACAAGTACCTTATTGCTTACTGGCAAAGAGCCTGTCAACCGGTAGATATTACCGCCCACATGAATGAGCACCATGTTTTGTAGGATTCCAGCCATACGATGATTTGCCTGATAGAAAACAACGTGGAATCTGCTAAAGTCGATACTGTTTTCCATCTCCGTTCCCGGATCTTTAGGCTCATCGTCTTCACTTCTTGAAGCAATCTGCTTCCCCCCCGACTGCCCTATTCTTGTATTGTTATCGGTATCCGTACCTTTCAGGCAAAGGGTAAGCGTGATATGGGCATCGGTATTCTCTCCCCCTGTATCTCCCTGGTCGCATGAGACCAAAGCAATACAGCCTAGCCAAGCCATAGCAGTAGCCAAGAGGAACCTAAGCAGTCCCTCAGCATATCTTATTCCTTTCATCTCATACATCATGATTCAATATTATAATCAGGAAAACTCCTAACTTTTATTTTCTAACTTCTACTTATTATATGTCAGCCTTGCACTTTTTACATATCGGCCTTGCTCAGCACCACTCTCCATGAGTTGATGATGACTGAGGCAGACTGCCACTTATGGTTTTCGTCGATGAAGAACACAAGGTCGTAGGAATCCTGTCTATCCAGATATTCCTGATCACTCATACTCTTGTTATAATTGCCTTTCACCATCAGGGCATAATCTATCAATGGTATATTGATGATGCTTGCTCCTGTTGACTTGTTCCATACACGCAGACGCATATCATGACCTTTCACCATTCGGTTGGTTGACAACTCGGCGATGGCACACGCCACAGAAGTCTGCTCGCTGGTACCTGAACTGACACCGGCTGTACCGGAGTAAGCTGACCAAGCATGATAGGTAAGCATCTCATCCTCCAGCAAACTGTTGTCATAATCCATCTTACCATTGTTATCGGTAATCTGGAAGATGAAGTCATCGGCATTAAGATTTGCTCCCGACAGGTTTTGCAAAACCACCTTGAAATGATTGGTGTTCTTGGTAAGCGAAACCTTGACGGTTCGTGTTCCACCTTTCTTTATCTCGGTAAGATCGGCTTTTGCCAACTGTCCATGGAAGAGCGGAGTCAAATCATGGTCGATGATTCCTTTATCGGCACGATTCACCGTAGCTTTGAGCACATCACAGGCTGAAGAGCCTACGCTGGCCTGCCCAAAAGTATAGGAGCCAGCATAACGCTCTTCGCCCTGTGCCCAAACGAGAAGATCATAGACACCAGGAGTCAGGTCGTCGATGTTCATACCCTCTTCGGCGATAATCTTCTCGGCAGCCTCGGTTTTGACATAAGCCAATTTTCCCTGCTGGTCGAAAGCATAAAGTGTGACGTTCTTCACCTCATGAGGGAAAGCGTCGGCAAACTTCATGTTCATATCGTAGATGAACTGCACCTTCAGATGAGTCTTCAGCAGTTCCTCACATCCCTCATAGCTATCGTGCCAATAATCACAGGATGCGAGCAGCAAACCGAGGATGGTGCAGCAAGAGAGCATCATCATCCTTCCCTTCTCTTTGATATCATTTATAATCTTCTTCATTATATCGAATATGAATAAATTACTTTGTCTGATCCAAATTTACCTTTGAGGATACCACGCGCCAAGAGAGAACCTTGACACTTGCTGCAAGATAAGTATTTTCATCGCTTGGTATCATTGGGTCGATTTCCTTCTTAGGATCATAGACAGGAGTACCAAAACCCTTGATGTTCTGAATGGTTACCTGATAAGAATGGTTACGCACGATACCATACTCGCCTAACTTACCAGCTTCACCGAGATGCTTGATAGGGGTATAATAATAGGTAGCACCATCCGTAGAACGAACCTGAGCCGTCTCCTTTGCAAGGGCAGCATTGACATCGTCCTTAGATGCTTTTGTCCATGTTTCTCCATTCTTGACATAAAGATCACCTACGGTGCTAGCCAATGTTGCTACAACCTCATAATTCTTCACTTCAGAAGATTCAGGAGAACCCGGAACAACCGTCTTGAAAGCAATGTCAGAAGCCTCTATTGATTTATAGACATCGCCACTTTCAGTAGTGGTCTTTTTGAAGTATTTTGCAAAACCACCAACAATCTGTTTTTTAACAGCTTCCTCACCGAGATAGGTCAAACCTCTATACTGACATACTTGCGCAGGTTTATATTTACCATCTTTATCCAGATAGACAAGCTTGGCTGCAACTATCAGTTTTGTCAAAGTATTCAAACTTGTTGTTGGATTTGCAATCACCTCTGTTGGTGTATTTGGCAATGTATAGACAGGTGTAGTAGAGAAATCACCAGATAAAGACAGCTTAATATTCTCAAACTTAGGATTAACAGGATGATTAACTCCTCCCTGAGCACCAAAATTAAAAGGCACAGACTTAGACCAGAAACAACGATGGTAATCAGAAGTTGTCCAAGGAGAGATACCTAATTCTCCAGCATACCATGCAGTATTGATCTGCTTGCAAACCTCTGCCTTACCATTAGCATCAGCCACCTGCCAGCCCTGAACTACAGCATATACAGGATATGTTTTTGTTGTTGGAGTTGCATTGGTATTTTCTGCATAAGTAGTAACATCAATGTTACCAACATTTATCTGATACTTGCCTTCTGCATTTTTGCTCCATGCTTTCTCTGTCTCGTTAGTACGAACATAGTCAGCATCAATTTTCGCATTCACCTTGGCATTAACTCGCTCTACATAGATATCTACAGGTTTTTTCAAAGCCGCTTCAGATGAAGCAAAAACGTTGTTTGCTACAGGTGTAGAGCAAACGTCCTGTCCCGCACTCTCATACACAGAATTAGACATGACAAATCCATTGGTCTCATCATAAAACTTCGTACCTGTTGCTGATGTTCGGAGTTCAGAAAGGGTCATTGTACCACTCTTCAGGGTGGTATTATCCAACACACCAGGATTGATCACTGCGATAACAGAGGCAGGAATAGCTTTAGTCTCACCTTTTAATACAAGCACTGCCTTGGTTTTTATTTCGGCAGTATGATCATGATCATCGCCAGCCGTTTCAACAGTTTGATCCAAATAGTTAACAGACTGATTATTTGTTGGATCATTATTAACCAACAGATATGGAGTACCATCACCATTAAAAAAATAGAAACGCACCTTGTTGATCGTACTCTCAGTACCGGTGCCATCCTCATAAGTACCACCACCCTGATCATAACTACGAGATGCAGGAGCAGAACCCACGTTCTCGATATTCACGGCAAGGAAAGAAGTAGTCCCCTTATCGTTCTGTGAATCACCGCCAGCAACATCTTCGCTAGAGCAGGATGCAACCGTCAGCATCAGTGCTGAAGCCAGCACTGATGAAAACATCGTAAATTTCTTCATAATTCTATAGTTTTAATTTTACTTATAATTTCTTTTTCGTTCTAGTGAATCATCATCATTTCATACGCCTTTCTTGCGGCATCGGCTTCCTTTGAATCGCCGGCTCTATCCAAATATGGCTTGGCTGCATCGGCATCTCCGTTGTTCAGACGGATAATGGCAGCATTCAGGTTTGCGGTTTCATCCGTTGGATACATGCGGACAGCCAGCTCCATCACCTCATTGAAGTCCTTGGAACCTAACTCATAGGTCTGGGCTACCATATACAGCTCATTGAGCGACAACAGCTGCGGCTTGGTCTTCATGATTACCCTTGCCTCATCCACATCGAAAGGCTTAACCTTATAAGTAATGTGGTAATCGCTATGGCGAAGAGCTGGATAGCAGGTGGTGAGCAAATTGCGATACTGTGCAGGATATTGTTGCTTCAGCTTCGCATCACGAGCATCTGGATCCAACTTTTCATCCTGGGCTATCGCAAGAAGCTGCTCCTTTTTCTCCAAGTTGCTTGCCCGGATATATTCACGCAAACCGTCCCAATCCTCAGCGGTAGATGATACCGCAAAGATGCTGTCAGGCAAATCCACCATCTTGCGAACATATTCTGTCAGGGTGATGGCACGATTCTTTGCCAGATACTCATTATGCTTATACGAGCCTTCCGGCGAAGCAAAACCATGGATATTGATGCCCATCACCTGCAGGTTCTTATCTGCCTTCAATGCCTTGATGGTAGTGATGATGCTATCCAACTGTGCCGGATTGCGGCGATAATCAGCACGCAATTCTATCCTGTTGACCGGGAAATCGATATAGGCACGCTTATCCAAATGACGGATCTTTGGAGCCTCGGCAACGACTGCCTGCAACTGCAGAACCGGCTTCAGTACATTCTGCTTAGGCTGCTGAATGGTCTCGATAATCTGAGGAGCATCTGTAGAGCGTTTTTCATCTGCCCTACCCGGAATCAAATAAATAAGGGAAAGAGCCATCTTGGTGGGTCCCACATAATTCTTATGGGCAGATTTGAGTTTTTCACCACAAGTACCACATTCGAATTTATCGTATTGGGTATGGATATAGCCCAATCCGAGCGAAGCCTCGAAGTTCCAGTGCTTAGAAAGATTCCATTGTTTTCCGGCAGTGATGCCGCCTCCGGCATACCAACCTTCATAGCGATGGTTGCGCAGTCCTTTCAATAATCCGAAAGGAAACTTCACGCCTCCCACATTATATTGACCGCCCAAGGCATGGACACCCATAAACCATCCCTCAAAGCTTCGGTTGAACCAGTAGCGATACTCAGGCATCACCATCCAATGACGAAGACTGGAATGGTCGCCGCCACTTTGCTTCCAAGGATTCAAGCCAAAGAATACCTGAGCAGTATGCTTATTTCCTACGGCCATCTCCAATCCCAAGTTGGGAGTGGTTGTAGCCCAGTAAAGCAAGTTGGTTTTGATACCCAACTGCCTAGTCTGCCCACACTGCTGAACCTGCTTGTGCTGCTCAGCCGAATGGGCAGTAAGAGGCGGGAAACAACAATTCATCATCAATATAGCTACTAATACAATTCTCTCAAATATCATAATATGATTATTTTTATTATCTATACTATTACATCTTTTAATTGCGTGCAAAGATAGAATAAAAGGGCGAAATAGACTTTAAAAAAAAGAAAATCAGGGCATACCATTTTAAACAAAAAGAAAAAAAATCGTATCCGTTAGAGATTAAACGTAAATAAAGCGGACACAATAGGGGGGGGTAACGCATCTAAAACCCGTTAAAAATCAAGTTATTGCAAATTTAGAACAAGAAAATTTCATTTTTAGGAAAATGTTTTGTAACTTTGCAGACGCAAAGCTGTACTTAGCAATAAGAAAACAAGTTTTCAATGCTACAGCAAGCAGACTCCTTGTAAATAAAAAAGTAGAATCAAGTAAAAGAAGATAAACTATGATTAGTTTCTTAGAGCGCAATTTTACATATTTAGTAACGATGACTAGTTTCATTTATTGCATCCTAGGTCTCGTACTTATTTTCTTCAAGTCACCCAAGACAGATGTCTATGCTCCCTACCGGAAATCCAAGTGGCTGTTAGCCGCCGGTATGTGGATGACGAGCATAAACATTTGGATCTGGCTTGCCACCTTTAATGGTCTGTGGACCCGAGAAAACGAGTGGGTCGCAAGTTTCGATACCATCCTGTTCTATCTCATAGGCATCTGCTTTACCTTTGCGTTTGGCAGTCTGACCGACTATACCTATATCTCCAGACAACGTTGCAAGATAACAGCAATCAAGTTTGGAGCTACAGCATTTATTGCACTCATCGCCATGGTCGATGCTCTGGCAGCGTATAGACAAATCCTGCTCATCGTCGCCTTGCTGGGTGTCATAGAACTATGTGCCAAACATATTATATTCTTTCATAGAAGCTATGTACAGCGCAATGAATTGCTTGCAAATTATTTCTCTTCCGACAAGAAGAGCAATGTAAGGTGGCTCAACATCAGCCATTGGTTATTCTATATTCTGCTTGCCTTCGGCGTAGTTTCGATCACCTCCGGAGCAGTCATCAACTGGCTCGTCCAGTTCTACGTCGTTGCTGTGTATATATATATCACCGTCAACTTCATCAAGTATGCTAATGAATACGAAACCCTGCGCCGAGCAACAACCGAAGAGATGATTGCCGTTATGGACAAGACACAATCAAACAACTTGAGCCATGAGGAAAGGAAAAAGAAAGAAGAGGAAGAAAAAGCTGAAGGGGAAGAAGTTGCTGCAACCAGCAGAACAAAAAAGCCATACAAGGAGGACTTCAGGGATATCCTACGTCCAAGAATAGCAGTATGGGTGAAAGCTAAAGCTTATACGCACGAACAATTCACCCTGGAAGAACTCGCCTCCAGACTATATACCAACAAGACCTACCTATCTACATTCATCAAGGATGAATATGACATGAACTTCAGCGGTTGGGTAGCAAGCTTGCGCATAGACGAGGCAAAGAGAATCATGATGAAAGAGCCCGAGAAGAGACTCCAGGAAGTTGCCTTCGAATGCGGATTCTCTTCGCTTGCCTATTTTTCCAGCGTATTTTCCAAATCAGAAGGAATCTCTCCTTCTGCCTGGCAAAGAGAATTCTCCCGGAAAACAGATGGAGAACAATGATAAATCAAGGCAAACTGGCGATTGAATACACTACGTGAACGATAGCCCGCCGCCTCAGCTATCTGCGAAATGGTCTGTTTATTCTTCGGATCAGCCAATAACTGCACCGCATAATCTATGCGAAAATGATTGATATACTGCAATAAAGTAAGGTCGCCAGAAGTGTATTTCTTTATGCAGTTTGCCAAGGTTGTACGATTGGTACACAATGCTTTTGCCAAATCATCAATGCGCAAATCCGGATTGATAAAAGGAGCGTGCTCCTTCATATACAGGGTGGTTTTAACAAACAGCTCCTGCTCTGCATCCAAGACATGAAGTGCCTGGTCTGCTACATCTCCTATCTGCATTCCATTCGAAGACTGTTTTCTGAAAGAAGCTCCATCCACAGGAGAAGAAGCCAGGAGATTCTGCAACTGGCGTTGCATAGAACGGATGATGCTAGCTTGCCTCCTCACGGTGGAGCGCAAGCTGGCAACATAGAATCCCATAAGAGCAATCAAAGCTATCGATACGATTGCCCATGAAAGTATGTGATAACTGCTGAACAATTGCATAAACTTTTTTAATCTAATATCTCCTTCAGAGGAGTCATCACGAAGTCGCGCTCTTCCATCAGAGGATGAGGTATCTTGAAATCGGGCTCGTCGATGACCAGATCATCTATCATCAGAATGTCGATATCGATGATGCGGTCGTGATATTCTCCATTAACAGACTTCTGAGTTCTGCCCATCTCCTGCTCTATCCGCTGGGTAGCCTCCAACACCTGGCGAGGGGCCATGGCGGTGAGAACCAGCACGCAGGAATTGATGAAGTCATTGGGAGACGAATAGCCCCAAGGCTTGGTTTCGTAAAGAGCAGACTGGCGCTCTACCACGCCAATCTGCTCTCCTATTTTATCGATAGCCTCACGAATATTACGCTTCCGGTTGCCCAGATTCGTGCCAAGGCTTAAATATACTTTATACATACTTATTCACACTTTTACGAAAACTGTGGATAACTCGGCTTATCTACTGAATATCAATCATTTCTATATGTACAAAAACTGTTTATTCCCCATTTAGTCTGGAAGTATCAACAGTGAGTCACCATAGCAACCAAACATATAGCCATTCTTCACAGCCTTCTTGTATGCCTCATACACCAGGTCGTAACCACCGAAGGCAGCGGTACACATCATCAAGGTTGACTCTGGATGATAGAAGTTGGCAACAGCACAGTCTGCCAATCCGAAATCGTATGGAGGGAAGATAAACTTATTGGTCCATCCATCAAACTCCTTCATCATTCCGTCTGTACCTACAGCAGTTTCTGTAGCCTTCATCACGCTGGTACCGATGGCGCATACACGATGACCTTCCAGCTTGGTCTTGTTCACCAGTTCGCAAGCTTCCTTAGAGATAATCATCTGCTCAGAATCCATCTTGTGCTTGGTAAGGTCCTCAACCTCAATCTCGTGGAAGTTGCCCAATCCGCAATGCAGGGTGATGTAAGCCTCGTTGATGCCATTGATTTCCAATCGCTTCATCAACTCACGAGAGAAATGAAGACCTGTAGCAGGAGCAGTTACGGCACCCTCCTTCTCAGCGAATACACACTGGAAGTCGTCCATATCATCCTCTGTAGCGTGGTGATCCTCACGGGCATCGATGATATAGCGAGGAAGCGGAGCCTCACCCAAAGCAAAGAGCGAACGCTTGAAGACATCGTGGTTGCCATCCTCATCATAGAGAAAACGGAGGGTACGGCCACGGCTGGTGGTATTATCGATTACCTCGGCTACCATCTCGTTGACATCATCAAAGAACAGCTTGTTGCCGATACGGATCTTGCGCGCAGGCTCTACCAGCACATCCCAAAGGCGCATCTCGGCATTCAGCTCACGGAGCAGGAACACCTCGATCTTGGCATCAGTCTTCTCCTTGGTACCATAAAGGCGTGCCGGGAATACCTTCGTATCATTGAAGATGAAGGTATCACCCTCTTCGAAGTAGTTGACGATATCCTTGAACTGCAGGAATACTGGATTGCCATCAGCATCCACCATATCCTTGCCATTCTCGTCCTTCTTATACATCTCGATGGTTTCAGACTTCTTGTGGAGCACCATCAGTCGAGACTCGTCACGACGGGTAATCTCGAAAGTACGTTCACCACTAGCAGTCTTGACCACACGCTTAGTCTTATGTGGATAAAGTGCCACCTGAGCAGCTGGCAACTTAAAGTTGAATTGTGATAGTTTCATGTGATATTATATCTCCTTTCTTAAGATGATTTACTATTAATGTCATTTTTCGAAATTCGAGCCTAGTTATTGGCAAGGCTGTCTTCTATCTCCTGTGCATCGAGCCATTCCTGGAAATGGTCAAAGTCGATGCAGTTCTCTACCGAGAAGCTTCCTGCCTTGGTACGGCGGAGGGCTGTGAGGAAGGCACCGCTATCCAGGGCACGACCGATGTCGCGTGCCAGGGAACGGATGTAAGTACCCTTACCGCAAACCACTCGGATGCTTGCCGTCTTCTCCTCATCGTTGTAATCGGTGAGTTCAATCTCATCCACACGCACGGTCTTAGGCTTCAACTGCACCTCCTCGCCTGCTCTGCGCAGGGCATAAGAGCGGTCACCATTCACCTTCACGGCACTATAGGTAGGTGGGACCTGCTGAATCTCACCAACAAACTGCTTCAGCACCTCCTCTACCAGCTCACGGGTGATGTGCTTGGTAGGGTAAGTATGGTTCACACTTTGCTCCTTATCATAGCTTGCTGTGGTAGCACCCAACTGAAGCGTTGCCGTATATTCCTTGGTATGTGTCTGCAATTGCTCAATCTGCTTGGTACATTTACCCGTGCAGAGCACCAACACACCCGTAGCAAGGGGATCGAGCGTACCGGCATGTCCTATCTTCACCTTGAAGCCGAGTTTCTTGCTGAGCAGATAGCGAACGTGCGCCAGTGCTCCAAAGCTCGACATGCGATAAGGCTTGTCGATGGCTATAATTTCTCCTTTTCTAAAATCCATATTCTTATTTTAGTCAACCATCTGCATATCTACACCGCAAAGGCCGCAGATGATGATGATGAGTCCTACAACGATACGATACCAGCCGAAAGCTGCGAAACCGTACTTGGTGACATAATTGATGAAAAACTTGATGGCGAGAATGGCAACGATGAATGCTACCACTGAACCTAAGAGTAAGGTAACCAGGTTATTGCCCTGAGTGAGCAACGAACCGCCACCATGGCTAATCAGCTTATAAACCTCCAGACAAGTGGCACCAAACATGGTAGGCACAGCCAGGAAGAATGAGAACTCGGCAGCCGCCTTGCGGGTGAGTCGCTGCGACATACCACCCACGATGGTTGACATAGAACGAGACACACCAGGAATCATCGCAATACACTGGATGAAACCGATGGTCAGGGCACGCTTGTAAGTAAGCTTAGTCTGCTCGCTGCCTTTATTGAAAATCTTATCGCAAAAGAGCATGAATACACCACCAATGACCAGCATCCAGCCCACCAGCTGCACATTTCCCAGATTTGACTCGATGAAATCATTGAAGGCAAGACCCAATACCACGGCAGGCAGTGTACCAACCACCAGGCGGGCATAGAAATCGAACATCGCCTTCCAATAAGTCTTCTCTCCTGTCTTCACTGCATCCGGATAGAAGAATCTCTTCCAATACAGGCAGATGACAGAAAGAATGGCACCAAACTGGATGATGACAGTGAAGGCGTTGACAAACTTATCCTGGATATCTACACCCAACAAGTTTTCGGCAATAATCATGTGACCTGTACTAGACACTGGCAAGAACTCGGTCAATCCCTCTACGATAGAGATAATGATAGTCTGAATAAAATCCATCTAATTTAAATATGTATATTAACAATAAACTCTTAATTGTCTTTCGGCTTGCGTATAACCGCATAGATGATAGAGAGGAAACCAATCAGGGTAACGGTTGGTGCCACTACAATACGGCGAGTACTGAAAATATCAGCATCGAAAGAGTGCTCGTTAGAGCCAGCGCCGCTCATCAGGAGGAAACCGATGATGACAATTGCCATACCAATTGCCAACAAGATGAAGTTCATCTTGTCAAATGCTAAATTCTTCTTATCCATTATATATAATGTTTAATGTGTAATGTTTAAATTTTGTAGAGATCTCCCGCCTTCATCTTGAGGAATTTGTTCACCGAGATATTGGCACAGAGAGCCGTAATGATGATACCGAAGAGGAATACCGAACCGCCTGTGATGGCAAGTTCCTGCCAGCCGAGCACATTGACCAGTTCCGGCTCGTGAAGCGACCAGGCATAGAGGCATCCGCCGAGGAAACCATCGGCAAGCAAAGCCGCAACTACACCCACCGATACAGCCCTCTTGATGAAAGGCTTGCGGATGAAGCCCCAGGATGCACCCACCAGCTTCATGGTATGGATGGAGAATCGGCGGGCATAGATGCCCAGTCTCACCGTATTGTTGATAAGCGAGAACGAGATAAAGGTAAGCAGGGCGGCTACGATAAGAAGGCCGATGCTTATCTTGGTGAGCGAATTGTTCACCTGTTCTATCAGGTCGTGCTGATAACTTACTTCCGTCACGCGCGAGTAGCTTTTCAGCTCCTTGGCTATCCACTTCAGGGAATCATTGTTGGCATAATCCGCCTGTGTCGTGATTTCGATAGATGGCTGGAAAGGATTCACACCGGCAAATTCGCTAGGATTGGTACCCAGGTCACGGGTAGCCTCCTGCAAAGCCTGTTCCTTGGAGATATAGGTCAGACCTTTCACGTAAGGACGTGCCTTCAGGCGCTTACACATCTGCAAGCCCTCAGGATTGGTAACATCCTGCTCCAGCATCACCTGTACCACCAGGTTCTCCTTGACATAGGAAGAGAGGTTTCTTCCCATCAATACGGAAAAGATGACCAATCCCAACAAAACAAGCACCATGGCGGTGCTGATGCATAAAGTAACGACCTGCAATCCACGATGATTGCGAGGCTTATATTGTTTCTTTCTCATGTTCTATTCTATTTATTTCTGACAGAAAAGGGCGTAATTACCCAAATTGTTTGCAAAGGTACACATAAACGAAGAGATAACAAAATAAAATTGCATTTATTTGCATTTATTCAATTAATTATTAAGGGAAGAGAATATCGCTGCATAAGGAACTTGACTCTATTATAGTATATGATGGATGATGGAATAGATTGATATTACGACTATCCTTAATAGAATTTGTGGATATCATAAGAGGAATTTATAGCTACCATTAACTGAAATTGTTGCTAAGCCTAATGAAAATCTCCGTTCATAAGTTTTGAATCTCCGTTCAAAAGTACTGAACATACATTCAAAAGTACTGAATGTGCGTTCAAAACTTATGAACGGAGATTTCATACCATACACACATAAAAAGGGCCGACCTCACGGCCAGCCCTTTCAAGATACTGAGTAAAATTCAAATAGGTATGACTTGAATTTTAACTAAACATAATAGTAAACGAAGGGATTAAACCCTTCCAATCAAAACTACATCTTAGTGATGACACCCTTCTGGGAACTCTCCAGGAACTGGATGATGTTCTGAATCTCCGGACCATCTGGCACCTGATCCTTGATCTGGTTGATGGCATCGAAGAGGGATGTCTGACCATGGAATACCAGTCGGTAGGCATTCGCAATGTGCTTGCGAACCTTCTCGGTAACCTCGGCTGCCTCCATGATGATGGTGTTAGGACCTGCATACTTCACAGGCTTTCCACCGGCAATGATATAAGGAGGAATATCCTTAGAGAAGGTGGTACCTGCCTGAATCATCGCCAAGTCGCCTACTCTAGTCTTGGCGTTCTCTACTACGGATGTTGAGTAGATGACACCGTTACCAATCACGCAGTCGCCTGCAATCTTGGTAC
>OIYH01000675.1_pt1 | contig 23611 bp, 12 predicted proteins | sample 1587911 | NCBI WGS metagenome assembly OIYH01 (sample SAMN03283252) | human gut metagenome | biome: human-associated habitat; material: feces | host: Homo sapiens | place: USA | collected 2013
ACTTACACTGTTTTTGAATTGTTAAAACCGTGTAAAGCAAATCTGTATTAAGTCAATTGTTAAGTTTGGGTGCAGTTTTCACTGCAAAACACCGTAAAAACAGCAAACCGGAACTCTAGAATCAATTTTTATTTTGTAACATGTTTTTACTCTTTAGACAATATTTGCATGATGGACAGGAAGACTTTTTCAGACATGAAGACAAGAAGACAGGTTTCTTTTTGTTCTAAACGTGCCAGTGTTTTACCTTTAAAAATCCACCCGATAGACGACTGTAACTTCGTCGAAGATATTCTATAACAATAATAGTATTCCTATCACTAAGGTACTTAACATAAGTATTTGAAGCATTTATCAAAATAACAAATTTCAACAAAACACATTATTTTTACAACAAAAAACTTGTTTTGTTTTACCCAAAACACTATCTTTGCAAAAAATAACCCATAAAAAACTACCCATATGAAAAAATTTGTCTTATTGATTATTATGTTGGTAGCAATGCAAGGCATGCATGCCAACAATGTGCACGTTGTGACCTTTAATTTCAATAAAGGTCAGTTTATCTTTAACATCTCTCCTTCAAGTCTTATCAACATTTCTGCAAAAGACTATCTTGTTTATTATGATGAGAATTCTAACACACCAGGGTTACCATGGATTCCATATAATATTATGATTGAAAAATCAGAAACAATTAGCGGTTTTGAAATTAGTACTGATAAGGGTATTATCAGCAGAAACTTGATAGTAGCCCCAAATCCAGAAGTCCATCCGACTAATCTTATTGCAAATCAGGTTCTAAACGTGTCTCCTAACTATATGGATAATATTTATCCTAAAGAAAATGTACGTTTTATTGAATCTACTGATTTTGAAAAATACACTAATATACGTGTGCTTGTCTGCCCCTTTATTTACAACGCAACAGACACTACTCTTTCATTCATTAATAGTATTGATTTGTCAATCAATACACAAAACAAAGTATCTCCTATACAAACAAATACGAACGAGGTACAAAATAATATGATTGACATCGCAGGGAACAATATAGATATGCGCAATTCTTCAACCTACACAAGATCATTTACGTTTGATGGTGTAATTAATAGGATGCCATTATATATGGTTATTACATCTTCTGATTTAGCACATTATTATGAAAGTCTAATAATATGGAAAAAGACTAAAGGGCTGAAAGCAGAAATTCATACTACTGATGAAATTAAATCTTTATATCCAGAAGATGATATACAACTAAGTATAAAGAAATATTTGGAAAGTAGAATGAAGGACGATTTAGAATATGTATTATTAGGTGGCGATGACACTGTTGTGCCGAGCCGTGAATGCCATATTCACGCTAATGGGGAAGATGACTTCACTCCTACAGACCTATACTATGCATGCCTTAGAGGAGACTTATCATGGGATTCAAATAACAATGGAATATATGGAGAATTAACTGATAAACTAATATTAGATCCATCCATATTCGTTTCTCGTTTACCAGTTCGTACTCCTCAAGATGTAACAACATATTGTAATAGAGTTATTCAATATGAGAAAAATCCGATGATAAATGGTTGGGAGAATTCAATGTTGATGGTAGGCTGTAAACTAATTTACAATCCAGAAAACTCAAGAAGTGATGCCGACATAAAAGGACAAAAATTGTATGAGAACGTTATAAAACCATATTGGCAAGGTAATATTAATAGATTCTATGATACATCGACAGATTTTGAAGGAGGCGCTAATTATGAACTTAATAGTACAAACCTACTCAACCAATTAAACAAAGGTTATAATTTTGTAGATGTAATAACTCATGGAAGTACTACAGCATGGGGTATGGAAAAAGGACTCTTTGATGTTACATATTCAGAGAATATGACAAGCCCCAAATATACAATAATTACGACAAATGCATGCCTTACAAATGCTTTTGATTCTTTCTGGAGGAAAGGTAACGAAGAAATACCAGACCCATGCCTTAGCGAAAGTTTCATAAGAAATGAGAAAAGCGGAGTTTTAGCATACCTCGGGAGTTCAAGATATGGTTGGGCTTCAGCAAGCGAGGATTTAGGGCCTTCATTAAAATATGAGGCAAGTTTTTACCAAAACCTATTTTTATCAAAAAATAAAAATTTTGCAAGAATAACATCTGCAGCAAAACAAGCATTATTAGGATTTAGTAAAGATAACAATCCTTATCGATGGATTCAATTCGCATTAAATCCAATAGGAGACCCAGAGATGCCCATATTCACTACAGCACCAAAAGTAATGAAAAATATTAGATGCAGTTATGATGAATCATCTGGGAAATTAACAGTTGGATCCATTCTTGATAGCTGTAGGATATCAATAATGAGTGCTGAAGATAATGGTAAAACTATTCACAAATCTAGAAGTAATGTAAATATATTAAAAATTGGGAATGTCAGAACCAAAGTTATTATATGTGTGACAAAACAAGGTTATATACCTCAGATTAGAGAATTTGAACCTCCACATAAAACAAACCGCATAATATCTTGTACGTCAGATATTTCCGGCGCAGTAGTTGTGCAGACTCAAATAGCAGACAACGCTAAAAATGCCAGATTAGTATTGTCTTCAAAAAATGGAGTTAACCTAAATACAGTTGATATTAAGGGAGAATATTCAACATTGTCATCCAAAGGAAAGTTAAATTCAAATAAAGACATACATATTATAACCTTATTTGTTAATGGGCATAAGGTTGACTCAAAAACAATTTCAAAATAATAATTCAAGTTTAAAATTATGAGATATTTTTTAATTATGATGCTTCTCTCGCTCTCCACATTGCTCAGTGCGCAGGAAGCAAAGAAGTTTCTGACTGAAGGAAAGGAATGGAAATGCATCACCAGCAACTACAGTCCGCTGCATGACGAGGGCGACACGCCCTTCACTGTGAAGGTGGTGGGCGACACCATCTGCGACGGTAGAACGATGAAGAAGCTGCACATAGAATACGAAGAAGGTGTCAAGGGATTCTACTCGCGCAACGTTGCCGCATACGAGGAGGGCGGAAGGTTGTATGCCTACGACAGCAGCAACGAGGTTGGTCCAGACATTCTCCTCATCGACATGAACATGAAGGTGGGCGACCCGATTTGGGGCAGCTACTATCACGTAACCGCTGTGGACACCATCTGCGTGGACGGCATAGCAAGGAAGCGCATCACGCTCGGCGATGCAGAGTATAAGGCTATATGGGTAGAGGGTATAGGATCGAACATCGACTCATGGTTCACCTCAATAGCCAAACACATCGGCGAATACTCGATGCTAATGGAGTGTTACGACAACGGCAAGAAGGTGTTCTCCAATACCGACTTCTCTCTCCCTGCCACCAGCAGCATCAACCAGCCGACCGCCGACCCCCTCAAAAACGGCAAAGCCTACGACCTCTCCGGACGACGGATTAACCCTGCAAAGCACCACGGGGTGTATATAAGGAATGGGGTGAAGAGAATGGCGAAGTAGGCATGGCGTCTCGCCGTAGCCACGCAGCCTCTCATCGTAGGACATCAATCAGCGTCGTGTCCCGAGGGGACACGTATCCGTCAGAAACCCACTGCAAGCTCCGAAGGAGCGCAGCTGTGGGATAAGCATCACCATCTCCCTCTCTTGGTTCCGCAAAGCGGGACCGACTTTCCTCAACATCATACGGGATGCGTCAGTCCCCCTTCGGGGAACTATATGGGGTGGATGTGTCGCACGTTCCCACAGCTGCGCTGCTTCGCAGCTTGCAGTGGGTTTCATGATATAGGTCCCGCTTCGCGGAACCCGCAGCTTATACTCAATCTGCTTGCATTTGTGGGTGCGTGGCTACGGCGGGACGCCATAGCCTTCTGGGTTTGTATCAGCCTCGGTGCGGTATTACCCTGACAGTTACGTTGTTAGCGTACACGCTTGTATCAACTGTTAAAATGTTTACACAAAAAAAAACTTTCGTGGCTATTGTTTGTTAAATACGATAATTTGGTGTATATTTGAAACCTAAAATCCGCAAGGGGATTCAATGTGTTTATTAACTATAATATTAACTTTTAACATTTAGTGGTATGAAACATGTGTTACTTTTACTAAGTGTTCTTGGCTGCTTGTCTTCTGTATACGGTCAGAAGGTTGATACGACTTTAATCGGTAAGCAACAGACTGCGATATTTAATCGTCCTACTTATGGCTATTCAATTAAAGCCCCTAAAACCACTGATGACAACCATGACTTTCAGAGTTTGGATATAACGTCTCATGCAGGAGATTTGGCAGATGTCTTGGGGGACAACATTTATAATGTAGACTCCTTGGTGGTCAGAGGAACTGTGGATGATGCAGATATTCACACGCTTTGGGATGCTTCCTTAAACGGAAGACTTTCAGTCATAAATCTTGAAAATGCCGAGATAGAAAATGGCATTATTCCAGAGAAAGCCTTTTGGCATCAAAAAGAACAGTTGGACCCAAGTTTGGAATTTATAAACACTATCCATCTAAGGAGAATCATCCTGCCGGATGGAGTCAAGCGAATTGAAGAAATGGCATTCTCTTACTGCGTCAATCTTGAAGAGATAAACATACCCTCATCCTTACAGTATTTGGGATCAGACGCATTCTCGGATTGTGTAAGTCTCAAGACTGATCCTCTGGTGTTTCCTGAAGGTTTTGAAAGGTTTGGACAATTGGTTTTCTCAAATTGCAGTAGCTTGAAAGGGCAAGTTGTGTTGCCGTCTACCATCAAAGAAATCGGTGTCGGATGTTTTTTCAGGTCAAGGATTTCGTCTGTCATTTTACCGGAGGGGCTGGAAAAGATTGGTGATGTAGCTTTTTATGCTTGCCGTCTGAAGGAGGTATGGATCCCGAACTCATGTCAGATCATATCCGGTTCAGACACTTTTCAGCAGAATTATCCTTTGAAAAAGATACGTTTGCCAGAAGGATTGGAAAAGATACCTAACGGTTTTGCAAGCACTTGTTGGAATTTACAAGAGGTAAACATACCATCCTCTGTAAAAACAATTGGTCATGATGCCTTTGACCGATGCGTATCATTAAAGAAAATAGAATTGCCAGACGGACTTGAAACGATAGAATGGGAGGCCTTTTGTAGTTGTGACTCGGTGGAACAGATTGTCTTTCCTGCTACATTGAAACAGTTGGGGCAAGAGAGCTTTTGCAATATACCAGAATTAAAACGCATCTATTGTATGGCTGAAGAACCTCCAGTATGCGAGGAAAGCACTCGTCATCCGGGGAAATCTCCGTTTGGTGAATACAATTCTGATTCTGATTCAAGTACTCCCAATGACATTCCGGTTTATGTTCCGATGGGTACTGCTGAAAAATACCGTAAGGCTTGGGGATGGAATTATTTCACTAATTTTATAGAGACAGATGATTTCCCGACAGCAATACGTAATGTCACCACGGAACACACTGATTCAAAGAGCCGTATTTATGATTTGAATGGCAGAAAAGTGATAAATCCGCAAAAAGGACAGGTGTATATTAAAAACGGAAAGAAGATAATATTTACTCGTTAGACGCAATCAGATTACAGTAACTTAGTAGAAAATAAAAAAAGAAACAGATGTAAGGACCATGCTTAACGGCAACGGTCCTTACATCTGTTTCTTTATGTTATGCTAATTCTGCTTAGCTTATATTATAATGTAACCTTTACGCTCTGCTTGCCCACCTTCACGATGTATGTGGCATTGGCAGGAACGCTGAAGCTTGCGGTCTCGGCGCCACTCATGTCGCTTGCCACTACAGCGCCAGCAGCTGTGTAGACGTAAACGGGAGCCTTGGCAGGATTGTTGACCACGAGGCGGTCGCCCTCCATGCGGACAGTTGCTCCGCTGAACTTAACGTCAGCATTGTTGATGCCGGTGGGGCAAGCCTCTGCCATGACGAGCTTATAGTCAGACATCTTGCTCTCGAGATAAGATGTTCTCTCGTATTCGCTCTGGGCAGCCTGCTTCACTCTTACCGACTGTGCGCGGTGATAGAGGTCCATGCCCTTGAGACGATAAGGAACATTCACGTCCACTGATGTGCCCTCGAGGAAGTTGCCGTAATAGAACGGGTCGTAGAAGAACTCGCCAGCCTTATAGTTCTGCGTGATCTTCAGCTCCTTGATGTAGAGGTTAGTCCATGTGTAGGTGCCGTAGAATCCGATTATGCTGCGATCTGTACCCTTGGTCAGCTCCACAGTCCTTGTCTGCCAGTCGTTGCTGAGATCCTGCACGTATACAAGCTCGGTCTGTACGAAGTCGTCCACACTCTTGTCGTAAGAGAAAAGAGCCACGGCGCAACGTGTGTATGCCGTTTGAGCGGTGCCATTCTCGTCATAGTATGTACACGGCTCGGCTGCTGCTGTCATTTCGATGTTGATCTTGCCGCCGTCCTTGCTGAGGTCGAACTCCGGAGAGATGAGTCCGTCGTCTTCCTTAGCCTGAGTCATCCAGAAAGCGTCGAGCACGAGTGCGTCCTTATATACAGCATAGTGTGTGGCACGCCATCCTGCCTGACCGTTCATCTGCGGATAGCCACGGTCTACAGAATGGTCGTCTGGTTCGTCCTTCGAATATTCCACTGGAATCTCCGAACCCTCGCCGTATGTCGATCCCGGCATCCAGAGATGTGTGACGGTCATCTTGCCGTCCTCCTTAGCCACGTTCTTTGCTGCAGCCACGTAGTTGTAGCGCTCGGCTGTCGGCACCTCGTTCCAAGAGGCTGTGTATGTGTCGCCGTTAGTGGGGCATTCGTCGGCAAGCGTCGGAGCCTCCACGTCCATAATCTTCACCGGTGTGCTCGGCATAGAAACCTTGTCGCCCTTCATGCCCTGAACAGTATAATAATATGTGTCGCCCGAGTCAGCGTTGTCAACCACAAATTCGGTTCCCGTCACCTTCTTGTTCTCCACGATGTAGTCGTTAGGCGTAACGCCGTCGCCCTTCACGGTGTAAACGTTAAGCAGGTAGCTGTCGGCTCCGTCCACTGCGTCCCAGCTGAGATTGAAAGTCTTGCCGGTGTAGAAGCGGTGTTTGTGACCAGCCGGTGTGCCGACGTACTGCTTCACCTGATAAACCTCGATGTCGTCGATGAGGATGGCAGCGTCCTGCGGGCAGATGTTGATGAGCGTTGTGGGACCGCCGTCATGGAACATAAACTCATACTCGCGCCATGTATTGTCAATCTTCTCCACCTGATAGTTTTCGAGGAAGCGCCATGTGGCTGTCATGCCGTTGGTCTCGGCACCCTCGATGACGGTGTAGTTAGACTCTGCGTCCTCCTCGAATGTGCGTGCGCGGAACTTCACGAAGAAGATGCCGTCGTTGCCGGTGAGGTCGAGAAGCGGAGTGTTGACCTGGCCGCTGTTGATGTAGAGACATCCGCCTGCGGGATAAGCGCCGTGTGAGCCCCATCCGAACTCTTTCGTATAGTCGCCCGACATGTTTATCCATGCGTTGTCGTCGTTCTGGTAGCTGATGTCGGTGTCCTCGTCAGGCTCAGCCTCACTGCCGGTGGTCATCTTTGAGAAGTCCTCACTGATGATGCTCACCACCTCGCCATAGTCAGAAGGATTGATGCTAATGGCTTTCTGGGGGGCCGGTGCAGCTTTTTTAACAAAAGAGCCTGCGGCGGCTGCCTTTGCCTGAGACACAACAGTGGTACGGGGCAAAAGCTGGGTAGCCATCTGCTGGGCGGCTACCGGTGTGGCGAGGGCTATCATGCCTGCCACAACCATACAGTGAGTAAAGTGTTTCATATACGAATGGTTTATGTTAATATGATTATTAATGTATGTTCAGTATCTAAGTGTAACCTATTTGCGAATTGTATGCGCAAACAGCACCACAAGTAATAGAAAACATTGCAAATGTACAAAAAAACTTGCATTTTGAAATAATAATTCGTAATAAAAATGTATCTTTGCACAAAATTAATGCTGTAGGCTTACGGCAAGACTAACATTATTATAATCTATATTTCCACGAATATCATATCCAATACAAAAAACAAATCGGAAGATATGTATAACAAAATTCTACTATCCTTGGCTCTTGCCATGGCTACACCTTTTGCCGGCACCTTCGTTGCTGCACAGACCACATCATCAGAGCAGGCACCTTATGTCTATGACATCGCTGACGGCGAGGCTGACATCTACGGATACCTGCGCTTCGACACGCGTCTGCGCGACTACGGCGTGATGCACTTCGCCACCAACGCCCCTGACTCTTACACGATGACAAAGTCGTACGGCATGATAGCCGGCGAGTCGTCTGTGTTTACGGCTGGCACGATGGTGGGCGACAAGATGGTGGCTTACCGCGTCACCTATTACGCCAACGTGTTTATGCCGGAGGGCATCTGCCTGGTGGACCCAAAGACAGGTGAATATGAGATGAAGTGGAAGTATGAGGACGACGGTTCGCACCTCATCATCGACGAGATGACGTACGACCCGAAGACCGACCGCATCTTCGCGATGCACTATGATACGAACGCAAAGACCACCGACCTCTATGAGGTGGACACTAAGACATACGCTCTGAAGCCCCTCGGCACCATCAAGGGCACGGCGCTCATGACGCTTGCCGCCGACAACGGATGGCTATACGGCGTCTCTTATTCATTATACGGCAATTCATTCCTGATGAAGATAGACGAAGCCACGGCTTCGCAGCCCACAGCTGTGAAGGTGGGCGACGAGAATCTGGACATGGTGGTAGGCAACTACTCGCAGTCTATGGAGTTCGACAAGACCACGCATCGTCTCTGGTGGGTGGCTCAGGCCGTGGACGACAACTCGTACCTCGTGGAGCTTGACGCCAAGACGGGTAAGATAATTTCGCAGAAGCTGATAAAGGGCAATCCGCAGATTCTCGGTATGGCCATTCCTTATCAGTATGTGGCTGACAATGCTCCGTCGTACGTAGGCTCGCTCGCAGCAGCTCCCACATCGGAGGGTGCCAACGAGGTGCGCCTCACATGGACCAACCCTTCAAAGGATTATCGAGGCGGAACGCTCTCTGCCATTACGTCATTGAAGGTCTATCGCAATTCTTCCCTCGTAACCACCATCTCCGACGCAAAGCCCGGAGAGGCTGCCACATGGACGGACAAGAACGTGCCAAGCGGCGCATATATATATAAGGTGGTGCCAGCCAACGCTTCAGGCGACGGCATCTATCGCGAGAGCCGCACATTCGTGGGATATGACGTGCCCGCAGCTCCGCAGAACGTCACGCTGAAGGCAAGCGGAAAGAACGCCACCATAACATGGACGGCTCCTGCTGAGGGTCTGAACGGAGGCACCTTCGACAAGGCTTCCTTGTCGTACGACGTGGTGCGCATGCCCGACAACAAGACCGTGGCAACGTCGCTCAAGCAGTGCTCCGTAACTGACGAGGCTCTCGAACACGCCGGCTATTCGTACATCGTCACTGCGAAGAACGCGCAAGGTAAGGGTGGTTCGGCACAGTCAAATGTTGTGGCTTTCGGCCCTTCATACGGCATACCGTTCGTCTCGCCGCTCAACACGAAGGACGACTTCGGCGTATGGACCCCGGTGGACAACAACAACGACGGCCATACATGGGCGTTCGAGCAGTATGAGAACGTGGCTTTCTATGACCGCAGCGAGACAGAGGACGCCGACGACTGGCTCTTCTCGCCCTCATTGCTCTTCGACGGCAACAAGGAATATCAGCTTCGCTATACATACTATTCCACCAACTGGGTGACAGAAAGCATGGAGGAGGTGAAGGAGAAGATGGACGTGCGCTACGGCACGGAGCAGACCCCTTCTGCCATGACCACAGTGCTGAAGGACCTCGGCGAGTTCCATACAGCTTCGGGATATTATCTCTACGGCAAGGATGTCTTCAAGCCGCAGAACGGCGAGGGATACATCGCCTTCCACGCCATGTCTGAGCACAAGCACGGACGCATCTTCCTGAAGGACGTGTCAGTAAGAGAATACAGCGACAAGGACCTCAGCGTAACTGACTTTACCGGTTCGGCCACCGTCAATTGCGGCGTAAGCCAAACATTCACAGTCAGCGTGCGCAACGAGGGCAAGGCTGCTGTGTCGTCATACAAGGCACAGATCATTAATGCCGAGACGGGCGAGGTGCTCGCTGAGGCTGCCGGTAAGCCGGTAGGCAAGGACGAGACAATGGACGTGCCCGTGGAGTGGACTCCCGCTGCAGAGGGCGAGGTGAAGGTTACGGCACGCGTAGTGCTCGACGGCGACACCTATCCTGCTGACAATGTGGCACAGACCACGCTGACCGTAAAGATAGCTCCTGCACATGCCGACCGCTGGATTACCGTCAACAAGGACGAGACAGAGGGATGGCTCGGCGCCTTCTATATGAACGACAAGCATTGGGAGTCGCAGTCGCTCTTCCTCGAGAAGGAGATGCAGAAGAAGGACATCGACATCACCGGCCTGCAGTTTGCGTTCAACGGCAAGACGGACGGCGCCTACACATTCCCTGCAAAGATATTCATGAAGCAGTCGCAGCTCGACAATCTGCTCCGCAAGGAGGGCAGCATACTGGGCGTATTCGAGTTGAACGGATGGACAAAGGTGTTCGACGGCAACCTCACCATTCAGGGCGCCGGCGACAACAAGGAGTTCTACGTTAAGTTTGACAAGCCCTATCATTACGCTGGCGGCAACGTCAACGTACGTGTCAACATCGACATCGAGGACGACGTGATGCCTTCTGCTGACCATCCCGTTTGGCATCTCTCTTACACCACGGGCAAGAACCGCTATGCTTACTATCGTGGAAGTAAGGAAGATGCTCCGCAGGACGAAATCTTCACGCAGGACTATATGCCGTACATGCTCTTCTCTTACATCGACAATACGTCAGGCATCGGCTCGCTCCTTACCAACGACGACGTACAGATTGGCTTCGACGGTTCGCAGATTGTGTTCTCACAGCCGGTTGACCGTGCTGAGGTGTTCACCATCAACGGTGCTGCGGTGGTAAGCGTAAGCGCCACATCAGCCATCGGCACGTCCGTGCTGCCCAACGGCACATACATCGTTAAGGCAAGCAAGGGACAGAACACCGTAGTGAAGAAGATAGTAAAGTAAAGAATAATTATTACTAACAACTAAATATTAATAATCGCATGAAAAGATTTTACGCATCAGCTTTTCTGCTTGCGGCAATGACAGCGCTTCCAGCGTCCGCACAGAATGCACGCATGTTTCCTGCGTTCAAGGCTCCAGTCGCTCCTCCGGTAGCGGCACAGTCAGAAACCCCGTGGCATGCCACAAGTAGCATCGACGACAAGTCGAAGGGCGTCGTGGCTTATGCCGGTCAGACAGCCGATCCCAGCAAGAAACGTGGATGGGTGAAGTTCCCGATGAAGGACGCCTACAACTCAATGGAGAAGGTTTACGTTTATCATCCCACTGACGACCAGCAGATTCTGGGTATGCGTTGTGGCGCCTTTGACGGCGAGAAGTATCACGCTCTCTTCACACGTATCTACACTCTCACAGAGTATCCTGACTTCTATGGTACCATCGACGTGAAGAGCGGTGAGGTGACCGACTCTACACGCGTATGGCGTGACTGGAACAACGCTGCAAAAAACGGCGAATGGCAGAATCAGTATGAAATGGCATACAACCCCGCCGACCAGACTATTTACGTGCTCGGTCAGGGCGTGGATGACGACAATTTGTTAACATCAGTTCTGTACAGCGTGCAGGAGGACGGCTCCTTCGAAGAGATAATGAAGCTCGATTACGTTTACTTTAACGTTACCTTCGATTATGATGGCACAATGTGGGGCGTAAGAGCAAAGGAAGGTAAGGATGGTAAACCATCTGGTACGTTGCTCGTGAAGTTCAATCAGGACTTCGAGCCGGAGGCTTCCATGGAGCTCCTCAAGGAGAAGAGTCCGCTTGTCCAGGGCACCTATGGCGCTATGGCATTCGACTATTCTACGGGCGACCTCTACTGGTATGCCGTAACTTGGCCTAATGCTTATGCTTATCTCTTCCGTGTTCCCACAGAGATGAAGAAGTCATGCGAGCTTGAGTATATGGGTGGTGTTGCCACCGGCACAATGCTCAACGGTATGTACATTCCTTATCTTACAGCAGACAGCCGCGAGGCAGCCGGCCGCGTTACTTCCATCGCAGCTGTCCCTGCTGACGACGCTGTAAGCAAGAACACTGTGTCATGGACCAACCCGACACTCGCTTGGAACCGCACAGAGCTTTCTGACCTCGCAGAGGTACGCGTCTATCGCAAGAAGGCTGGCGCCAATGAGGCCAACACCACAGCCGAGCTTCTCGCTGCCGACCATGCAGATCTTCTCGCCACTCTTCCCGCAGCTGGCAAGAAGGGCGAGACAATGGAGTGGACAGACGCTGCTCCTCTGAACGGCATCAATACATACTATGTAGTTCCTTGCCGTGTTGCCGGCGAAATCGGTATGCCTGACAGCGTACGTTGCTTCAGCGGCAATGACGCTCCCGCTGCTCCGGTGGAAGCTAAGGCCACTAAGGTTGGCGACCAGAGCATAAAGGTGGAGTGGAAGGCCCCGAACATCGGTGCCAACAACGGTTATGTAAACCCGGCAAGCATTAAGTATATCGTAACACGTCAGCCCGATAATGTGAAGGTGGCTGATACAGACCAGACCACAATCACAGACAACACCGTCACTGGTGATGACAACTACTACTATGAGGTGCAGGCTTACACCAACGAAGGTGGTAAGGGTGGCGTAGCTACAACAGAGAAGGTTCGCGCAGGTCTCGGATGGAACACTCCGCAGAAGTTCAACCTCTTTGATGAGAACGAGGCTAACCGCTGGACTGTAGTGGATGCAGGCAATAGTGGAGCAAACTTCTCTTACACTGGTCCGCTGGATTATCAGGGCTACTCTCTTTGGACATCATCTTCTCGCGAGACAAACTCTTGGGCATTCTCTCCGAAGCTCAATCTGAAGAAGGGCAAGACATACCGCTTCACTTACACCGTTGAGGACCGTTATCCGAAGGTGGAGTTCAGCTACTATGCTGCCATCGCCACAGAGCCTTCTAAGGACAAGGTGGTGGAGACCATCGGCAAGCACGAGTTCTTGTACTCTGAGACCAACTACAACAAGCGCACTTACACCGAAACATTCACTCCGACTGAGGACGGCGTTTACCACTTCGGACTCAACGTACAGACAGAAGATGCTGACGTATTCATCTTGCACAGCGTGAATGTTTCAGAAATCTTCGACAACGACATCACAGCCGTTTCTTTGACAACATCTTCGGATGCTGTTACTGATTACGAGAACAAGGCAACTGTCAAGGTGGCTAACATCGGCCGCAACAAGATTGAGAAGAACAGCTACGTGGTACGTGTAATGCTCAATACGGGCGAAGAAATTAAAGAGGTGGGCTGCAACAAGGTGGTTCCGGAAATCGCAGTTGGCGAAACTGTAGACGTTGAGACAATGTTTACTCCGACATTGGAGGGTACATTCGATATCTTCGCTACTGTGGAGATGGAAGGTGACCAGGAGTTGGGCAACAACCAGACCAACACAGTGTCTGTAAAGTGTGAGGCAACTGGCTCTATTCCTTGGACAAACACTGTAACTGGTGAAGGCGAAAATGTTTATACTCACGCTCCGTTCCAGTGCTATGGCAGCGAAGACATTGCGCTGATGCTTTACTATCCTGAGGAAATCAATGCTAAGGCAGGTGCTAAGCTGGCGCGTATCGGCTTCGAGTATGACGCTAACGGCTACACTGAGACTTCAGAGGAGCAGAGCATCCAGATCTATATGAAGAATACCAAGGAGCGCGAGTGCGAGGACGGTGTAATCTCTACTGAGGGTATGACTCTCGTTTATGACGGCACCGGCTATTTCTTGCCAGGAACAAACAACATTATGTCGTTCGATCTTGACACTCCGTTTGATTATGACAACACTCAGTCACTCTGCATCGTAACTCGTCGTTCAGGTACACGTCCTGCAATGTTCGGTTGCTTATGGCATGTATTTAATAGCGGCGGTAAGGTATACAGATCAATGGATTACTCGGAGAACACTCCGTATGATAATTCCAAGTGTTGGGCATGGCAGGAGGTTCCGGTGCTCTACATGGCATTCGACAATAATGTCAGCATCAAGGACATCAACGTGTCTGAGGAGAATAACGAGAATGCTCCTGTATATAACCTCAACGGACAGTATGTCGGCAACAGCACCAAGCTGCTCAAGGCTGGCATCTACATCCAGGGTGGAAAGAAGGTTGTAGTTAAGTAATAAGATATAACAATTATCACTCTCAGGAGGGGTGGCAAAATGCAGTCAGCGGGATATTGCTCCTTTATGGCTTACGTTTGGCCATCCCTCTCTTTACGTAAAGTGACTCTAACATCAAAATCATAAAGCAACAATGAAATCATTTAGAAAAATTGTTCTTGCCGCAGCGCTTGTCGCAGCTCCGCTTACGGGTCTGATGGCTCAGCAGCAGGCTAAGGAGAACAACTTCATCCTCGGATGGTGTAAGACTCAGTGGGGACAGACCATGCAGGTGCAGCGTGATAAAGACGACATCGCTGCTCATCAGGTGCACGCCGCCGCCCACTTCACACCGAGCATCACAAAGAAGTATAAGGGATGTCAGATCAAGTATGTCGACTTCGGTGTGGAGCCTAAGCAGGGCTCGTCAGTACGCGTCTTCGTTACCACAGACGTAAAAGACCCCAACGCCACAGTGGCTGCAGCGTCTACAACGGAATGGGAAGAGGGATGGAACCGCTGCCAGTTGGAGATTCCTTACACCATCAAGGGCACTGAGGACCTCTATGTAGGCTACGAGGTGTTCATCGGTGAGAACGAGAGTATGCGCACCATCACATACGACAACTCGATAGAGAGCGAGCCGGACCGCAACTGGTATGGTGCTGACGGTATGTGGTATGCACTCAATCCAGCTCAGGTGCCAGCCAACTTCCGCGTTCGTGGCATCCTTACCGGAAAGGCTCCTGACTGCGACGTGGCTCTCGAGAAGGTTATCTCTGCAGAGGACTACATCGAGCAGAAGAACGGTCTCTGGAAGCCCACTCTCCGTGTACGCAACTATGGTAGCGAGCCTATCACGTCTTTCCATGTTCAGGCAAAGGTGAACGGTCAGGTGGTAAGCGAGGCTGACACCGACGACGACTTTGAGATTGCAAGCAGCGAGGTGAGCGACGTGGAAATCGCCGGCCTCTCATTCCCAGACCTTGGAACAGCTGAGGTTACGCTCACCATCACAAAGGTGAACGGCAAGGACGACCCCAACATGGAGGACAATGCACAGACTCATACCGTCTTCGTATATGCAGAGGGCGGTAAGGTGTATAAGCACAATGTGCTTTTCGAGCATTTCACATCTGAGTATTATTCAGAAGCTCCTGCTGCTGACGAGCTTTATCAGAACGAGATCGGCGACCGCAAGGACGTTATTTGGGTGAAGCACCACCGTCCTTACAAGGGAGTGCCTGACATCTATACAGCTGAGGGCGAGACAGAGTATGACAAGCTCTTCGGTTCTGCCCGTCCGTTCGTGCCTGGCGTATGCGCTGACCGTCGCATCTTCGTAGGTCAGGAAGACCCGGGTCCGGTTTACTTCATCGCTACAGCTGGCGACGTTACCGGCATGGTAGGTGGCGCACAGAGCATCCCAGCCTTCGTTAACGTGAATGTGGACGTCAAGAAGTCGGCTGACGGCAAGTCGCTCGACGCCACCGTAAGCGGCGTTTCCACCACAACCGTACTGCAGCAGCAGACTGATCTCCGCCTCACAGTATGGCTCGTAGAGGACGGCATCAAGAGTACAACGCAGGAAGGTCGTGACGAGTATGTCCAGAACGGCGTACTTCGCTCTCTCGTCAATTCGGCATGGGGCGAGTCACTCGACCTCACCTCTCTCGCATACAACCGCACTTACCAAATTCCTCTCAAGGAGGGATGGAACGCTGACAAGATGCGCGTCGTTGCCTTCATCAGCAACTACAGCACAAACGAGAAGGAGTGCCAGGTCTACAACTCTGGTCAGGCATTCGTAAATCCTGCTACTGCCATCACCGACGTGATGGACGCAGCCAAGCCTATGGCTTACTGCCAGGACGGTAAGGTTCTCGTTGCAGGTTCAGGCTTCAGCGTTGCAGGTGTATACGACGTGTCTGGTCGCGCAGTGGCAAACGCCAACCTTGCTCCCGGTCTCTACATCGTTCGCATGACCAACGGCAAGACAGAAGCCACACAGAAGCTGTGCGTGAAGTAAAGCTTATTTAGTTGAGAGTTGAAAGTTGAGAGTTGAGAGTTATGATAACCAATGATTATCATATTATAGATATATGTTATTTAAAGGACATATCATAACTCTCAATTCTCAACCCTCAACTTTCAACTTTTTTATAAAAAAATCCTCTCTTACTGCCCTAAAAACTTTCTCACTTCTGAAAATTTTATTAACTTTGCATCCGCAATAAAGCGAGATATGCGGCAATAGCTCAGTTGGTAGAGCACAACCTTGCCAAGGTTGGGGTCGCGGGTTCAAGTCCCGTTTGCCGCTCCAATTTAAAGAAACAGGCGCCGCAATGGTGGAATTGGTAGACACGAGGGACTTAAAATCCCTTGGCCAGTAATGGCTGTGCGGGTTCGAGTCCCGCTCGCGGCACTTAAGGAATGTGAGATGTGAGCATAGCAATATGTTCACATCTTTTTTGTTTATATAAATCCCAATCTATGACATACCACGACATCTGCCAACGGCTCACACCGTTATACGGACCTCAGGAAGCAAAGGCAATGACACGAATGCTCTTGGAAGACCTTTTCAGCCTTTCCTTCGCCGACATTCTCTGCGGAGCCACGGAGCATCTCTCCGATGCCGACACCCTGCGATTGCAGCAGTCGGTGGCCCGTCTTCTTGATGCCGAGCCTTTGCAGTACGTCACCGGCACAGCCTTCTTCTGCGGCCATCCCTTCCATGTCGCTCCCGGCGTCCTCATCCCGCGTCCCGAAACGGAATGGATTGTTGATACGGCCGTCAACCTTGCCACGTCTTCCGCACCACGCATTCTCGACATCGGCACCGGCAGCGGATGCATAGCCACGAGCATAAGTCTTGCCCTTGCCGACAGGCATTGCTACACCGAAGCATGGGATATCTCGGAAGACGCCCTCCGTATTGCCACCGACAATGCCGAGCGCCTTAGTGCAGACGTGAAGTTCCGCCGTCGCGACGCGTTGAGGCTTGAGGAGGATTTTCCAGCAGAGGAGAATCAGGGTGGGGCAGAGGTGTTGATCGCCGACAATGCCTCCTCCGCTTTATGGGACATCATTGTCAGCAATCCTCCCTATATCTGCAACCGCGAAGCAGCCGATATGCACGCCAATGTTCTCCGACACGAACCCCACCTCGCCCTCTTCGTTCCTGACACCGACCCGCTGCTCTTCTATCGTGCCATCGCCCGCTACACCATGCGAAGCCTGAGGAAAGGAGGCTGGTTGCTCTTTGAGTGCAACACGCTCTACGCCCACGATACAGCACAAATGGCGGCGGACATGGGATTCGCCAAAAGCGTAGTCGAGGACGATTGCTTCGGCAAGCCACGATTCGTAAAGGCACAGAAATAATAACATACCTCACACATTATATAATATGTATCCATCCACTAAAAAAGTCCCCACTGAGCAGGAAGCCCTTCTCCGTCTTTCCTCCCTTTGTTCGCGCAGCGAGCATTCTTCCGGCGAGATGCGCGACAAGTTGTGCCGTTGGGGAGTAGATTCCGACACCAGCGAGCGCGTCGTTGCCCGTCTTGTCAGCGAGCGCTTTGTCGACGACGAGCGCTTCTGCCGTTTCTTTGTCCGCGACAAGATCAGGTTCGACCGTTGGGGACGTCGCAAGATAGAGCAGGCGCTATATGCCAAGGGAGTCTGTCAGGACATCTCCGCTGCCGTCCTTGATGAGGTGGACGACGAGGAATGGACGGAGGCATTGCGTCCCTTATTAGATTCAAAGCGACGCACGGTTAAGGGAGCAACCGACTATGAACGCAACGGCAAGCTTATCCGCTTTGCCATGTCCAGAGGATTCGGCATGGACATCATCCGCCGTTGCATGGACGTTAACGATGATGTGGAGGAGGACATCTTCTGATATGCTCACCGACTTCTTCTCACCCCGTAGCTGCTGCGTTTGCGGCAAGCGCATCACCGAGGACAGTCTCATCTGCATGGAATGTCTGCTCTCCATTCCCTTTTCCCGCGACAGTCTTCGTCCCGAGGACAACGACACTGCCCGAATGCTGTGGGGCAAGTTGCACGCTGAGAAGGCCGTGGCTGCCGTACACTACCTTCCGCAGTCAAAGATGGCTCGACTCCTATACCTTATTAAATATGGCAAGCGTCCCGACGTGGCGCACCTGCTCGGACGTATTGTTGCCGAACAGCTCATGCTTCACGGCTTCTTTGACGACATCGACATCGTCATTCCCCTGCCTCTCCACTTCAAGAGGGAGAAGCAGCGCGGCTACAATCAGAGTCTTTTCATTGCCAAGGGCGTCTGCGAGGTGACCCGTCTGCCCATTGCCGCCGCCACCGTCTTCCGCGTCCGCGACACCTCCACCCAGACTCGCCTCTCCGCTTCTGAGCGTCTGAAGAACATGGAGGGTGCCTTCCGCCTTGCTTGCCCGGAGATGATAGAAGGCAAGCACGTCCTCCTCATTGACGACATCTTCACCACCGGCGCATCCGTCACAGCCTGCGGCAACGAACTGCTCACCGCACCCGACACCAAAGTCAGCGTGCTGACCGTAGGAAAGTCGGACGGTAAGTAATGTAACGCTTTTGTAACATGTTTGTCATTGTCTATTCATCCCTCGTTAAAGTCTGTAAAATACGGAAGTCTTAACTTTGCAACCGCAAACAATAAGACAATATGATGATACGAAACAGACAATTGGTCGTGACAGCCGCATTGCTCGGCGCCGCCATGACAGCAGCGGCACAGAGCGCTGACGAACAGTCGCCCGTGAATGTTCACGGAACAATACGCAGCAAGTATGAATATCAGACCGAGGAAAACGAGGGACGTTTCGAGGTGCGCAACGCCCGCATCAGCGTGGACGGCAAGCTCTCGCCCGTGATTTCATACAAGGCTGAGATCGACCTCTGTGACGAGGGCAAGATAAAGATGCTCGATGCTTACACACGCTTGAAGCCCGTCAGAGGCTTGCAGTTTACGATGGGACAGTTCCGCGTGCCCTTCACCATCGACGCCCACCGCTCTCCGCATCAGCAATACTTCGCCAACCGTTCCTTCATCGCCAAGCAGGTGGGCAACGTGCGCGACGTAGGTGCAGCTCTCGGCTATACTCTTAACGCTGGTTTCCCCATCATCCTCGAGGCTGGACTCTTCAACGGTTCGGGCCTTACCAATCAGAAAGACTTCTGGACCAACAGCGTCAATTTCTCCGCCAAGGCGCAGTTCTTGCTTCCGCGCGGATTCAACATCACGCTCTCCACGCAGAAGATAAAGCCCGACAACGCCAGCGTGATGATGTATGATGCCGGTGCTTACTGGCATTCTCACGGATGGCACCTCGAAGCGGAGTATCTCTACAAGCATTATGCCGACGACGCCTTCCATCCCGTCCACGCCTTCGATTCGTTCGTCAGCTACGACATCCCCGTAAAGAACGAACGCTCTCTCGTCCGTTACATCACGCCGCTCCTCCGCTATGACTATATGAGCGACCACAGCGACGGCATGCGCTACGTTGACGGCAAGGCAAACACCGAAGGCAAGCTCATCGTCAACGACCACCAGCGCTCACGCCTTACGGGTGGCTTGACGCTAAGCCTGAAGCGTCCCTTCGTAAGCGACATCCGTCTGAACTACGAGAAATACTTCTATCGCAACGACGGAGTGGCAAAACCCTCTGAGAAAGACAAGATAGTGGTAGAGATAATGACAAGATTCTAACGGCGCGATGTCTGCTTGTCAGGTGTATAATGTTAAATCTTATGGTTATTAAAAAATAATTTAAAAATTCTCTTTTCTTTTTCAAATAATTAAATTAACTTTGCAGCGATATTAAATCAGACAGCTAACTCGGACATTATCCGACCATTAAACTTAAAAACCAAAAAATAACCATATTAACTAAAACAAAGAATCACATGAAGGTGAAATCTACACTCCACGCGATGTTACTCGCTGGTATGCTCTCAGGTTCTTTCGTACCTGCATTCGCTGCCGACGACACAACGTCATCATCAGTTTACGACTTCAGTGGATTTAGCGACACAAAGCTCATGCAGCTTTTCTACAACGCTTACCAGAACGGTCGTAAGTATCCTACAGCTGAGGAATTTGCAGCAGCTGGTATTCAGCAGAGCGACATCGCATTCATCCGTTCACACGTACGCAACAAGGGCATCCTCGACCGTGCAGACCGTCTTATCAAGGACACATACGAGAAGCGCGACCTCTGGATGAACATCCCGATGGACGCAGGTAAGGACGGAGCCGTTGGTCAGCCCAACAAGACTTTCCATAGCGACGTATTCTCTATGTGGAACTACACCAACATCTTCGGTGCTTGGAACCACGGTGTGTTCTCAGCTCCTTCAGCATGGACTGACGCTGCTCACAAGAACGGTTCGGCTATGTATTCTGGTATCAAGTTCTTCGACACCACTGGCGGTCGTCCCGACGGCGCAGCAGGCTGGATGAACTTCATCTCAGACCGTAACGACGACGACTCGTTCAAGTATCTCGAGCCGATGATCAACTGTCTCATGTACTTCGGTTTCGATGGTATCAACTATAACTGGGAGGATTCAGGCTATTCAGATGACGATATCGTAGAATTCCACAAGGGTCTCTACGCTTCTGCAAAGAAGCACGGCTTCGACGATTTCCATTGCGGTATCTACACCTCTTCGTCTGGTCTTTCTGCATACGAGGCAGACGCTCTCTTCGGCAACTCAGAGGGACGTACACACGACCTCATGCTCAACTATTCTAACGGCGACTTCTCATACCAGCTCTCTTCTTCTGCAAAGCAGGCTATCAATGCAATGGGAACCACCGAGGGTCTCTACACCGGTGTTTGGATTGTAAGCCTTAACCGTGGATGGAACCGTCTCAACGCTGACGAATATGCCAAGCAGGTGAGCCTCTGTATGTGGGGTGAGCACGCTCAGAGCCGTTTCTGGTCATACAATAATGGTACTGACGCTTACGACGCACAGACCAACTATCAGTACCTCCTCGAGCGCTTTATGTCTGGCGGTACACGCAACCCGCTTACACGTCCCGAAATCCGTAACAGCGGCAACGATTGGGAAGCAAGCAACGGACAGAAGCCTCTCCAGACCTTCGCTGGTATAGCAACATGGATTCCGGAGCGCTCTTCTATCTTCGGCAACCTGCCTTTCGAGACACACTTCAATCTCGGCAACGGCGACCGCTATGCATACAAGGGAAAGAAGACTGCAGGTTCATGGTACAACATGTCTAACCAGGACTACGTTCCGACATACCGTTGGCTCGTTGTTAAGCCGGGCACACTGACTGCTTCTACAGACATCGACGCACGCTTCTCGCATGACGACCAGTACATCGGTGGTACCAGCCTTCTCCTCACCGGTAAGGCTACATCAGAGGGCACAGACCTCGTACTCTATAAGACCGACCTCAATGTCAGCGCCGGCGATCCCTTCGTAAAGGTGGCTGTCAAGAACGGTAAGGAAGGCTCTAACGCTTCCAATCTCTATGTCATCCTCAAGAAGGCTGATGGATCATGGGTGGAGACACCTGTAGGAAACATTGAGGGCAATAACTGGAACGAGAAGACCATCAGCGTAAGCGGTCTCTCACAGAGCGACGTCATCAAGGCCATCGGTCTCCGAGTTAAGGGTGCTGACGACAACTATAAGATGTACGTAGGCGAGCTCCAGGTAAACGACGCTGTCAAGACCAACCCGGCTCTTGTTAAGGATCTCAATGTAGAGGTGAAGGAGGAGACCAAGACTTCTATGTCTGCAAAGCTCTTCTGGAATGTTGACGCAAAGGCTGAGAAGCGTGCCGAGTGGAATCTCGTTTACAACGACGAGGCCAATATCGACCACTTCGAGGTGCTCTATAAGAACGGCGAGAACGGTCGCGTTTCTGAGCTTGCACGCACCTCTTCATGGGGCTGCTACGTAGGCGACATCCTCTTCGACGGCGCTGACGACGAGCCGTACATCGGCGTACGCTCAGTCTCTACAGATCTCAAGACTTACTCTCCGGTAGAGTGGGTGAAGGTTACACGTGGCGACCAGGCTTCGCTCCCCGTACGTGTTGACAACAGCTATGGCATCTCTCAGATGGATCCCTCTTGCGACGGTGCTGACATCGCTCGCCAGCAGCGTTACGTTACTGACGTGACCACAACCGGTGCTGACCAGAACCTCGACTACCATACTGACCATCCCGTACTCGACGGCACACAGTATGATAACCAGACCGACAAGGTCCTCAAGGTTAAGCAGGGTCAGGAAGTTACTCTCTTCGTTAAGGCATTCGATACAACAAATGCTACATACAATGGTTCGAAGAAGACCGACGGTCTCCGCTACTGCTTCGCTGGTGGCTGGATTGACCTCAACGGCGACCACAACTTCAACCCGGACAAGATTGCTGACAATCCTGAGGAAGGCGAGCAGCTCTTCTTCGTAGGAACAGTTCGTAAGGCTACTCCTGAGATCGAGACAGAGGGCATCACATGCAAGTTCAAGGTGCCTGAGGACGCTAAGACTGGCAAGTCACGTCTGCGCATCGTCTTCTCTGACGCATGGTTCGCAGGAGCATTCCTCCCGACAGGTCTCCACAACAAGGGCTTCTCTATGGACTTCGGAGTAGAGATTTCTGGTGACAATCCTGAGCGTCAGGGTCCTGCCGACCTCCACGACCAGGGTGTTGCTGACGAGCCGGCTAACCTCGAGGGCAACCTCACAGCCATCAAGACCGTGAAGGGTGGTGCTTCTACAGTAGAGGCTGCCAACGGCGAGCTCAACTTCCAGAACTGCGAGAAGGCATGGATTTACGACGCTAACGGAGCATTCGTTAAGTACCTCGTATCTCCCTCTTCATTCCAGACATCTTCACTCGCTGCAGGTGTTTACCTCGTAAAGATGCAGCAGGGTCACGTATTCCGCTCACAGAAGGTGGTAGTTAAGTAATGACCACAGCTCTAAGCTGAAACTATAATTCTTTCGACGGCGCTGTCCTAATCAATAGGGCAGCGCCGTTTTTTCGTATCATCGTTTCCCATCATGCAAATATCGTACAAAGAGTAAAAACTTGTTACAAAATAAAAATTGATTCTGGAGTTCCGTTTTGCTGTTTTTTCGGTGTTTTGCTGTGCAAACAGCACCCATGCTTAACAATAGAGCCACTTTTACACTCCAATAGTGACTTAATACAGATTTGCTTTACACGGTTTTAACAATTCAAAAACAGTGTAAG
>OIYH01000679.1_pt1 | contig 23508 bp, 27 predicted proteins | sample 1587911 | NCBI WGS metagenome assembly OIYH01 (sample SAMN03283252) | human gut metagenome | biome: human-associated habitat; material: feces | host: Homo sapiens | place: USA | collected 2013
CTGCTGGAGGGCAGGAACGCCACCGCCCACGCTGGCTTCCAGGATCAGCTGGCCGGTGCCATCGTCCACGATGAAGAGGTCGTGGTGGATGGCAACATCACCACCAGCTATGGGCTGGGCGGTGCCATCCCCTTTGCACTGGAACTGGTGCGCCAGCTGGCCGGTCAGGCCGAGGCGGAGCGTATCCGGAACGCCATTGCGTATCGGCACTGAGAAAGGGGATGCGGTATGCGCTTTATTACCTGCCGCTTGCCGGACGGCGTGGAAGACCCGGCGATTTTATCGGAGGATGGGCGGCAGGTCTGGCCGCTGAGCTGGCTGGGCCTGAGCTATGAGACCCTGAGCGAGGCCATCCCGTTTCTGACCCCGCAGGTGCGGTATGGGCTGTCGCTGGCCATTGCAGGCATTCCCGCTCTGCCTGTGGAGGCCGTCACGCTGGAAAGCCCCATCCCGGCCCCGGCGCAGGATGTCATCTGCCTGGGCATCAATTATATGGCCCACTCCGATGAGGCGGAGAAATATTCTGCCGCTGCCTTTGCCACCAAACACGAGGATGCCATCTACTTTTCCAAGCGCGTGACCCGCGCCGTGCCGGACGGCGGCCCCATCGAGGCCCACACCGATCTGGTGAAAAAGCTGGATTATGAGTGTGAGCTGGCTGTGGTGCTGGGCAGGGATGCCAGGGATGTGCCCGCCGGTCAGACCCGGGACTATATCTTCGGCTATACCATCCTGAACGATGTCTCGGCCCGGGATGTGCAGACGGCGCATAAACAGTGGTACTTTGGCAAGAGTCTGGACGGCTTTACCCCCATCGGGCCCTGCATCGTCACGGCAGATGCCTTTGCCGACTACCCGCCCAGGCTGGGCATCCGCAGCTTTGTCAACGGCGAGAAGCGGCAGGATTCCAATACCGCCCTGCAGATCTTTGACATCGACCATGTCATTGCCGAGCTTTCGCAGGGTATGACCCTGAAAGCGGGTACCATCATTGCCACTGGCACCCCGGCGGGTGTGGGCATGGGCATGGACCCGCCGCAGTTCCTCAAGCCCGGAGATGTGGTGCGGTGCGAGATCGATGGTATTGGTACGCTGACCAATCCGGTTAAGTGATTCCGAATTGTAATATCTTTGATGGAATATATGAACTGTTATATAAATGAACATGAAATTACTTTTGTTCATATACTGTTCAAAATAAGTTCATTTGAAGTTCACACACTTCCGGTATACATAGGGCAACAAAGGCGCACACCGCGCCGCATCCCCTGTGCAGTAACAGCACGGCAGGCCGCAAAGGATGCCTGTTGTGTGAGAGGAAAGGAATTGGAACGCTATGAAAATTGGTTTTACAGAGCTGATCCTGGTGGCCATCGTGGCCTTCGTGGTCATCGGCCCCGATAAGCTGCCCGAGTACGCCCGCAAGCTCGGCAAGATGCTGCGGGAGCTGAAGAAGTACACCGGTGCCGCTTCCGAGGAGATCCAGAAGAATGTGGTGGAGCCCCTGAACGAGATCCAGGCCCCCATCAAGGAAGCCGTTGCTCCCCTGACCGACATCAAGAAGGACATCGACGACAGCATGAAGGATGTCACCAAGAGCTTTACCAACATCGGTAAGACCAGCAAGGAAGAAGCCAAGAAGGCCGAAGAGGTCGAGGAAGTGGCCGAGCTGGAGGATACCGTGGAGGAGCTGCCCGAGGAGCCCGCTAAGGCTGAGGAGCCTGCCGCTGAGCCTGTGAAGGCAGAGGAGAAGCCCGAGGAGGCCCCCGCTGCAAACGAAGCCCCTGCCGAGGCTGCTCCCGCTGAGGAGGCTGCCCCTGCCGAAGAGGCAAAGGTCTAAGTACATGGATACACCCGCGCCCGCGGTTGTAGGATAAAAACTGGAATCCAGCCCGCCAGAGCGGCGCGGCAAGAGTAAAAAGGAGATTATTATTATGAGAATCGGACCTCAGGAGCTTATCATTGTTCTGATCATCGTTCTGGTCATCTTTGGACCCAAGAACCTGCCGAAGCTGGGCAAGATGTTCGGCAAGACCATGAAGAACTTTAAGGAAGGCATGGACGACGTGGATGAGAACGGCGATACCAAGCCTGCCGAGACCAAGACCGAGGAAAAGGCTGAGAAGAAGGACGAGGAGTAATTTGTGGCTACCAACGTGAAGCGCAAAAAGAAAGCCGAAGTCATGTCGGACGACGGCAGCATGACGCTGACCGGACATCTGAAAGAGCTGCGGAACCGGCTGATCATCTGCGCGGCGGTGTTTGTAGTGGGCGTGATCGGCTTCCTGGCAATTTCGGATAAGCTGATCGACCTGCTGACGGCCATGGCAATGAATGCGAACTACACCTTCGTGTTCCTGGCCCCGCAGGAAAAGCTGATGCAGTATTTCCGGGTGTCCCTGATCGCTGCGGTGATCGTGACCATTCCGGTGGCGCTGTATCAGGTCTACGCCTTTGCAAAGCCCGGCCTGAAACGGAGCGAGAGCTTCTTCTTCCGGCTGGTGCTGCTGTTCGGTCTGGCTCTGTTCTGCGTGGGTGTGCTGTTCGCCTACAAGGTCACCCTGCCGTTCATGCTGAACTTCCTCGTCACGCTGGAGGGTACCGATTACATCACGGCATCCATCAGCATCGAGAGCTACATCAACCTCTGCCTGACCATGTTCATCATCTTCGGCTGTGTGTTTGAAATGCCTCTGGTCACCATCATTCTGGCCAAGATGGGCATTGCAAACCCCGAGATCATGAAGAAGGGCCGCGGCGTTGCCATTGTCCTGATCTTCCTGGTCGCAGCCATCATCACCCCGCCCGATATCGTGTCGCAGTGCTTCGTGGCTGTGCCCATGTGCCTGCTGTACTTTATCAGCATCTTCCTCAGCGGCATTTTCTATAAGCCCAAGACGGATGATGACGACGAGGATGAGGATGACGAAGAGGAATCCTCTGACGAGGAGTAAGTTCTCCCAAGGCTTTCCGGCCCTCCCACTGCGGGAGGGCCTTTTGCTTTGCCAAAAATCGAAACGGATTTTCGGCTTTTTGCATAAATCCTGTTTCAGCCCCTGTCTTTTGCAAATGGATATGTTATAATGATAACGATGAGAAAACCGGCGGCCTGACCGCCGCAAAGAAGGGGTAAATGAATATGAAAGAGTACGCATTCGGCATCGACCTGGGCGGCACCACGGCCAAGGTGGGCCTGTTCACCACGGCGGGCGCTCTGCTGGAAAAGTGGGAGGTGCCTACCGACACCTCCAATGCAGGTGAACACATCCTCGGGAACCTGGCCAAGGCCGTGAAGGACAAGATGCAGGAAAACGGCATCACTGCCGAGCAGGTGGAGGGCGTGGGTGTCGGTGTGCCCGGCCCTGTGCTGGACAGCCGCATCGTGCCCATTGTCTGCGCCAACCTCGGCGGCTGGGGTGAGCGGAACGTCTCCATCCAGCTGTCCGGCCTGCTGGACGGCATCAAGGTGCTGGTGGGCAACGATGCCGACGTGGCCGCGCTGGGCGAGATCTGGATGGGCTGTGCCAAGGGCTGCCGCAGCGCGGTGATGGTCACGCTGGGCACCGGTGTCGGCGGCGGTGTCATCGTCAACGGCAGGATCATCGAAGGTGCACACGGTGCAGGCGGCGAGATCGGCCACATCACCGTCAACCCCCACGAGACGGCGGTCTGCGGCTGCGGCAAGCACGGCTGCCTGGAGCAGTATTCCAGCGCCACCGGTGTGGTCCGCTGTATGAAGAAGCTGCTGGACGAGAACCCGGACACCCCCTGCACCCTGCGCGGCACCGACTTTGCCGCCAAGGATGTCTTTGATGCCGCCCGTGCAGGCGATGCACTGGCCGCCCGTGAGGTGGACGAGATGACCGACACCCTGGGCATGGCGCTGGCCTCTATTGCCTCCACCACCGACCCCGAGATGTTCATGGTGGGCGGCGGTGTCGCCCGTGCCGGAGATGTCCTTTTCAACCCTCTGCGGGAGCATTTCAAGACCTATGCCTTCAGCTCCTGCCGCGAGACCCCCATCGTTGCCGCTACCCTCGGCAATGATGCCGGCATCTATGGTGCTGTGCGGCTCATTGTGGGAGAATAAAACCTGATATTTCATGGCCCCATGCCCGCATCTCAATCGTGTGGGCATGGGGATTTTTATTTTATAAGAAGAAGGAGCTGAATCAATGAATTATACCCCTATTACAGAGGAAAATGTTGAAAAAGTAGCAACGCTTTATATGAACCACTACAACCAACATTCTGGCGGGTGCTGGACTTATGAAAAGGCATATAAGCGAATCCGCCAGATGGTAACGATGGAGGATTCCCTCTGTCTGATGCAAGAAGATGACAACGATATTTCAACAGGGCTTGTCATCGGTTTTTTGGAAAGCTACGATGAATTTACATTCTATTATCTCGACGAGATCCTGATTTTCGGGGAGTATCAGAACAAGGGGTATGGCAGACAGCTTCTCCAAGAAGTGGAACAGCGTGTGCAGGAACGCGGCGCACAGATGATTGAACTGGTCTGTCCGGATGATGCGCACCACATGCACTTTTACGGCGGCTTCGGGATGGCGGAAGCAACGAACCTGAAGCTGATGAAAAAACGATTGTAAATCTGCCGTGGTTATTTTTGAGGCAAAAACGGACGAACTGGAACAGCACTATCTCCGGGATTTTGGAGCGCGTCCGGTTGCATCCTTACATCCTGGCGGGCCGAGAACATTTATGATTGCAGATCAGGCAGCCAAGGATATATTTTCATCGTATCTTTTTGAAGAATAGGGGGAAAGCAAATGAAACCATATGATAAGGATATCGACATTGTTTTTTCTCCAATGTCTGATGAAACCATGTCGTGGTTGGATGAACTGCTTACAACCTGTAAGCGGTTCGGTGTGGATTACTACAATGCCTCTGAAAAAGACCGTGCATTTGTGGAAGCAGTGGCGCGGAAAAATTATGGAATAAAGCAGGCGAAAATGAATGGAGTATCTGTCTCCACAGTAGAGCCCTTCTTTGGGATTCATCGAGCAGTATAAAAAGAGAACAAAGGAAGCGGGACCTCTTCGGGCCGGGAACATTTTTCTGAAATCATTGCAAAGCCCCGTGCCGGTGCGATATGCCGGACACGGGGCTTTTTCTATTTTTGAAATATAAAATACAAGACAAAAAGTAAATTATACTTGACATAATGTCTGGCGAGTGCTATTCTGTATCCAGAGGGAACGAGTTCACCCTCACAGGAAAGAGACGAGGTGACAGGATGCCGAAGAATCTGAAACTGAAAGCTGCCCGCGCGGAAAAAGATATGACGCAGGGGGCATTGGCAGAAGCGGCTGGGGTCTCGCGCCAGACCATCAACGCGATCGAAAAGGGCGAGTACAACCCCACCATCAATCTCTGCCGCAGCATCTGCAAAATTCTGGGAAAAACACTGGATGAACTGTTCTGGGAGGAATGAGAAATGAAATTTTCACTGTACAGCAAGAAAAATGTTCTGGATGAGATGCAGGAGCAGACCATGTCCAAAATTGAGAGGCGTGGCTTCTGGCTGATGTGGGGCGGTCTGCTGGCCGCAATGGTGATTCAGCTGCTGACGGGCAATGCAGATAAAGCGACCGGAGAATGGGTCGTTTTTATGGCCGGATGTGTTTACACCGGTGCAGAGTGCGTCCGGAATGGCCTGTGGGACCGCCATCTTTCTCCCAGTATGGGAGCCAATGCGGTTTATTCTCTGCTGGCGGCTGTGGTGGTTACGGTGCTGTGTGGCCTGACCTATGGCTATTGGATGGGCGCTGCGTTTACTGGTGTTTCGACAGGTCTGCTCTGCTTTGCACTGCTCCAATTCTGTGTACATCTGGTGAAGAAGAACCGGAAAAAGCTGGACGATGAACCGGAAGAAAAATAACACCTGATTTTCCACAACAAAAAGCGGAACCGTTGAAAATTCAGCGGTTCCGCTTTTTGTTGTGGCAATTATTTCTGATACCGGATGCTGTCTTTTTCGGTGATAGGCCGCAGCACCTTACAGGGGTTGCCCACGGCCACCACGCCGGAGGGAATATCCTTTGTGACCACGCTGCCTGCACCGATGACCGTGTTGGAGCCGATGGTGACCCCGGGCAGGATGGTGACATCACCGCCCAGCCAGACGTTGTCCCCCAGTGTGATGGGGGCTGTGGTCTCAAGGCCGCTGTTGCGCTCTTCCGGCAGCATGGGGTGGATGGCAGTGTACATGCCGCAGTTGGGGCCGATGAAGCAGTGCCTGCCCAGTGTGATTTTTGCGCAGTCCATCAGGTAAGCACCGTGGTTGATGTAGGTGCCCGCACCGATGAAGCAGTGATAGCCGTAATCCACATACAGGTGCGGCAGAATGACCACATGTTCTTCCATGTGGGGCAGCAGCTGACGCAGAAGCTCTGCCCGCTTTGCTTTTTCAGAGGGGCGGGTCTGGTTGAACTCGGTGTAGAGCTCCTCGGCTTTCTCTCGTTCGGCACAGAGCGCCGGGGGTGTAGTTTGCGTCGTACCAGAGACCTGCTTCCCATTTTTCACGTTCTGTCATAAACGTTCTCCTGTTATAAGGTGTCCTCACCGGGCAGCTGGTTCCACAGGCGGTAGTACACGCCCTGCTTTGCCAGCAGCTCTTCGTGAGTGCCGGATTCCACAATGCCCTCGGAGCCAAGCACCAGAATACGGTCGTAGTTCTTGATGGTGGTCAGGCGGTGGGCAATGGTCAGGGTGGTGCGGCCATGGGCCAGCTTTTCCAGGCTCTGCCCCACAAGGATCTCGCTCTCGTTGTCCAGTGCACTGGTGGCCTCGTCCAGGATCAGGATGGGCGGGTTCTTCAGGAACACCCGGGCAATGGCGATGCGCTGCTTCTGGCCGCCCGAGAGCTTGACACCGCGCTCGCCGACATAGGTGTCGAAGCCGTCCTTCAGGGCCATGATAAAGCGCTCTGCACCGGCCAGACGGGCGGCTTCGATGATCTCCTCCCGGGTGGCATCGGGCTTGCCATAGGCGATGTTATCCGCCACAGAGCCGCTGAACAGGTACACGTCCTGCTGGACGATGCCGATGTCCTCGCGCAGGCTCTTGAGGGTGACCTGCTGGATGTCCTGCCCGTCGATGTAGATGTGGCCGCTGGTCACATCGTAGAAGCGGGGGATGAGGTTGCACAGGGTGGTCTTGCCGCCGCCGGAGGGGCCGACCAGAGCCAGCCGCTCGCCTGCCTTGATGTCCAGACTGACATGGTGGAGCACCTTGTTGTGGTCGTCCGGGTACTCAAAGCTGACATCCTCAAAGCGGATGGCACCGGGGCCGGGCTGCAGGGGCCGGGCATCGGGGGCATCGTGGATGGGCACGGGGGTGTCCATGATCTCGGCAAAGCGCTCGATGCCGGTCATGCCGCGCTGGAACTGCTCGGCAAACTCGACGATGCGGCGGATGGTGGCGATGAGGGTGGTGACATAGAGCATGTAGGCCACCAGGTCACCGGCGGTGATCTTGCCGTTGACCAGCGACAGGCCGCCCGCCAGAATGACCACCAGATACATCAGGCCGTCGAACAGGCGGGTGGAGGTGTTGAAGGCCGCCATGGCGTAGTAGCCCAGCGTCTTGATGTGCTCAAAGTCCTTGTTGCCCTGCTCGAACTTGGCACGCTCCTGCTCCTCGGCGGCAAAGGCTTTTACCACGCCCTGCCCCAGCAGGCTGTCCTCGATGGTGGCGTTCAGTTCACCGATCTGGATGCGCTGCTGCCGGAACCGGGCACGCAGACGGCCGTTCAGGTAAACGGAAACCACGCCCATCAGGGGCACGCAGGCGAACACCGCCAGCGTCAGCGGGATGCTGGCCTGGCACAGGATGATGAAGGAGGCCAGGATCTTGATAAAGGCGATGAAAAATTCCTCGGGGCAGTGGTGGGCAAACTCGGTCACATCGAACAGATCGTTGGTGATGCGGCCCATGATGGTGCCGACCTTGGTGTTGTTGTAGTAGGTGTGGTCGAGCAGCAGCAGGTGGTCGAAGGCATCCCGGCGCATGTCGGTCTCGATGTGCACGCCCATGATGTGGCCGATGCCGGACATGAAATACTGGGCCGCGCCGTCGATGACGCGGAGCACAAAGTAGATGCCCGCCAGCTTGAGCACGATGCCGGTGGTCAGGGTGATGCCCACGCCCATGGCCGAGTTGGTGATGGTGCTCATGATCTTGGGCAGGAAGATGTCACACAGGGTGGTCAGCGCGGCGCAGAACAGGTCGAGAAAGAGCACTGCCTTGTACTTTGCCAGATAGGGTAAAAAGCGGCGGATGAGCGCGCCGCTGCTGTTGTGATGTGCTCCGGGGTCTTTGATGTTTTGCTTTGCCATGGTTCCTCCTTGATTTGAACCTCTCAGTCTGCGCGTCAGCGGTGACGGAGAGGTTTATTTCTTGCTATAATCCCGTTCGCCGTAGATCGCGGTGCCAATGCGCACCAGCGTTGCGCCTTCGCGGATGGCGTTCTCATAATCGCCGCTCATGCCCATGGAGAGGGTCTGCATCTCCACGTTGGAATAGCCGCGCTCCCCGGCCTTTACGAACAGGTCATGGACGGCGGCGAGATACCGGCGGTTCTGTGCATCGTCATCATTGACCGGGGGAATGGCCATCAGGCCCTTGACCCGGATGTGCTCCTGCGCGGCAGCGGCATCCAGCAGGGGCCAGAGCGCCTCCGGCGAAACGCCGCTCTTGCTCTCCTCCCCACCGATGTTCACCTCCAGCAGGACGTTCTGCACGATGCCCGCCTTGGCGGCTTCCTTCTCGATGGCGGCCAGCAGATGTTCACTGCCCACGCTCTGGATCAGGCTGGCCCGGCCCAGGACTTTTTTGATCTTGTTGGTCTGCAGGTGCCCGATGAAATGGCTGGGCTTGCCGCAGTAAGCGCCTGCGTCAAAGTTGGCGCAGAGCTCCTGCACATGGTTTTCGCCAAACACGTCAATGGGCAGGGCGGCACTTGCGGCCACGGTTTCAGCGGTGCGGGTCTTGCAGGCGGCGCACAGCTGGACCTCGGCAGGGTCGCGGCCTGCCTCCCGGGCAGCGGCGGCCATCTTTTCACGGATGGCCAGCACGGCCTCCCGCATCTCTTCCGGTGTTTTTTCTGCCATAAGGCATCAGTCCTCCTCGGTATATTTTGCGCGCTCTCCGCCAATGAGCTTCGGACGGGTGCGGGCGCAGAGAATGTTTGCTTCACCGATCCGGTTCAGGCTCAGCCGCACCGGCACGGCCACCCGGCGCAGGTGCATCCCGATCAGGGTGCCGCCGATGTCGATACCGGCGTGGGCGCGGATCTCCTCCACGGCAATGGGATCTTTGAACTGCTTCCAGCAGGTGGTGGCCCAGCTGCCGCCCGCATGGGGCCGGGGCACGACACACACTTCCTCCCAGCCGTATTGTTCGGCGGCTTCCCGCTCAATGATAATGGCCCGGTTCAGGTGCTCGCAACACTGTGCCGCCAGCCAGATGCCGCGCTGGGCCAGCACCGGTGCAATGCCTGCGTAGACGGCCTGTGCGGCCTCCAGACTGCTGTCCTTGCCGATGTGCCCGCCCACGATCTCGCTGGACGAGCAGCCCACCACGAACACGTCGCCCTTTTTCAGCTTTGCCTGTTCCAGCAGCTCTTCCACTGCCTGCCGGGCTTCCGCCTGGATCTGCTGTTTGAATGCGTCTGTCATATCAATTACCTCGTATCGATCGGTTGCCGCGATGACCCGATGTTCTGTGTTCGATTGGGCCCAAGCGTTTACAACAATTTTTCCGGGATGCCAGGGGCTTCCATTGGTAAGGGAGCTTGCACGCGAAGCGTGATGGAGCGGTTCAGACCCGTGCAGAATAAAGCGCTTTTTCTCCCGCGATGCCAAAATACACCCGGTTCTCCACCGGGCAGAGGGCAGAGCTGCTGCCCTGAGGCTTGCCGGAAAAGTTCCACAGCCAGCTTCCGCTGGCGGTGGAAACGGCCTCGGCGCGGATGCCGTCGGCGGGCAGGGAGAACAGGTTCTCCTGCATCGATTCGCTCAGCCGCAGGGCCACGCCGCGCAGGAAGGTACTGCCTGCATGGCGTTCCAGCCAGCTGGAGCCGGCCCAGCGGTAGCTGATGTAGAGGGTGCTGTCCTCATCCAGCGCCAGCGCGCCGGGATAGCCCGGCAGCCCGCTGAAGCTGCTCTGACAGCCCTTGCCCCCTGCGGTCAGGCTGCGGGCAGAGGCCGCAGCGCTCCAGATGCAGCGGCTGCCAAGGTCGGAGATGTAGAGGGTCTGGGTGCGCTCGTCCAGCGCAAGGCCGGACGCTCCGGCAATGCCGCCCACCACCTGCTCCACGGTGCGGGCAGCGGGATCATAAACGTATACCGCGCCTGTTCCGGTGTGGGCCAGCAGCTCGGTGCGCAGGGCGCTTTCCAGCCCCTGTTCCGCGCTCTCCTGCCCGACCATGGCAAAGTAGACCTTGCCGTCCGCACCGACCTCCACGGCAGAAAGGGCCCCCAGCGGGGCACCGTCGATCTGCGTGACCACCTGCTCCACCGAAGCGCCCCAGCTGTCGTGCCGGGCGCGGCAAAGGGTGCCCCCGGCAGGGGTGAGGACTGTGAGCCACAGGTCTCCCGCAGCATCAAACGCAAAGCCGGTCAGCTCGCCCTCTACGCTCAGGATGACCGCAGCGTTGCCGCCGTCGGTGCGCACCAGATCGCTGGTGCGTTTTTTCAGGGAGGAGCCGTTCCACGCCGCCGCATAGACAAGGCCATCCCGGGTGCGGATGCAGTCCACACCCTGATACCCGCCCAGATCCCAGATCTCCCTGCGGTCGGTGGAAAGCGCTGCCTGTGCCGCGCCGGAGGCCTGCCGGTGATCCGGGGCGGTGTAGGTTTTGGGCGGGGCCTCAATGGGCCGGAGCACCAGCGCCCAGACCAGCGCAGCAACCGCGGCCAGCGTAAACACGATGCTCAATTTCTGGAACCTCTGGAGCACTTCCTCCCGCTCGGCGGCACGCTGGGCCTCCTGCACGGCCCGGCGGCGGGCAGCGGCGGCGCTGGCCCGGTTGGCGCGGCGAAGCCAGCGGTCTACCCACAGGGCCGCACTGGGCCCGATGGTCAGTGACGCGATGAGCAGGATGAGAAGCAGTTCAACGAATCCGATGCGCATAGGCAGATTTCCTTTGTTCTGGTGGTTGTTTTTATCAAATCAGTATAGCACACTTTATAGCAGAGAAGCAAGCGGGCGGCAGGCTCCTGCTGTTTCTTGCGGGGCTTTTGTGGTATACTAAAAGAAATGGGGCGGCGGTTTTCCAAACCATTCACTTAAACTTCACAAAATTTTCCAATAATTATATTATGATACCCCTAGAAACTGGAGCTATTTTGATAACGAGGAGGAAACCTCAGATGGCAAAGATACTGATCGTTGATGATGAACCCCGCATCCGGGAACTGATCCGGGAGCATTTACAATATGCAGGCTATGTCTGCGAGGAAGCGGGCGACGGCTCTGCCGCCCTTTCGCTGCTGAGCGGCGGCGGCTTTGATCTGGTGATCCTGGATGTGATGATGCCCTTTATGGACGGCATGACCTGCCTGCGCGAGATGCGCGCCCGCCACATCAACACGCCGGTGATCATCCTGACCGCGCGCGGCGAGGAGTATGACAAGCTGGCCGGTCTGGAAGGCGGCGCGGATGACTATGTGGTCAAGCCCTTCTCCCCGCGGGAGCTGGTGGCCCGTGTCAAGGCGGTGCTCAACCGCACCATGCCCCGCTCCGAGGCATCGGACGGCACCATGACCTTCGGCGAACTGACCATCGACACGGCCAGCCACACCGTGCGGGTGGCGGGCGAGGATGTGAGCCTGACCCCCAAGGAGTTTGACCTGCTGGTGTTCCTGGCCTCCAACAAGGGCATTGCCCTGAGCCGGGAGAAGATCCTGCAGAAGGTGTGGAACTACGACTATTTTGGCGAGGACCGCACCGTGGATACCCACGTCAAGATGCTGCGCGGCCATCTGGGCAGATGCCGGGGCTATATTGCCACCGTGTGGGGCATCGGCTATAAGTTCGACCCGGATGCAGCGCGTTAAACAGGAGGTTTGCGGTTGATGCGGCAACCCGAAAAAAAGCGGCGTACCGTGGGCATCCGCGGGCAGCTGATGTGGTTCCTCTGCTTCATCTGTCTGCTGCTGCTGGTGCTGTTCTGGTTTTTGTGCACCCAGCTGCTGGAGCCCCTGTACACCACCCATATCCAGAAGCAGCTGACCGAACAGGCAGATGCCATCGTGCAGAAGCTGGACGATGCCATTGCCGACGGCCAGACCCTCTCTTATTGGGGGTTCGGCAGTCAGCTCTATGTCAACAGCCAGTTTTTCAACCAGCTCAGCAGCGAGATCTACGAAAACGGCGGCATGAGCAGCTTCTGCGTGGATATCTCCGATGTCACGCTGCGGCAGATCTTCAAGGTGGAGAACCTCTCCTACTGCAACCTGCACCGCACCCGGCCCACCGATGAAAACAGCGAGCTGCCCTCCTACAGCACCGCCCGCGCCATGCGCCAGCTCTGCCGCGAGACCGGCAGCTGCGTGCGGAAGATCAACCCGCCCACGCCCTCGGGCACGGTGGAGCTGATGGTGGGCAGAACGACCTCCGACGGCAGCTATACCGTGCTGGTGACCACCAGCCTGATGCATGTCTCGGAGGCTGGCGAGGTGATGAGCACAGTGCTGCCGCTGGCGGCGGCGCTGATCTTTGCCTTTTCCATGAGCGCGGCGTGGCTGTTCAGCGAGTGGTTCACCAAGCCCCTGCGCCAGCTTTCGGGGGCGGCCCGGCAGGTGGCACAGGGCGATTATGCCGTGCAGGTGGAGACCAACCGCCGGGACGAACTGGGCGACCTGGCGCAGGAGTTCAACCACATGGCCAAGGAAGTCCAGCACGCGGCTCAGATGCAGCGCGACCTGCTGGCAAATGTCTCCCACGACCTGCGCACCCCGCTGACCCTCATCAAGGGCTATGCGGAGACGGTGCGGGACATCACCGGCGACGACAAGGCCCACCGGGACGAGCAGATGAACATCATCGTGGATGAGGCCGACCGGCTGACGGCGCTGGTCTCCAGCGTCATGGAGCTGAGCAAGGTGACCAGCGGCGCGGAAAAGTGCGAGAAGGTTCACTTTGATATGGGCCAGCTCTGCGATGAGGTCAGTGAGCGCTATGACGCGGTCTGTGCCCAAAATGGCTGGCAGCTCAAGCTGGAACTGCCGGAGGAAGAGCTGCCTGTCTATGCCGACCCCAACATGATGCAGCGCGCCCTCCACAATCTGCTGGGCAACGCCATGCACCACATCGGCGGGGACGGCATCTTCCTCCTGCGGGCCTCTAAGGTGCCCGAGGGAGTCCGGGTAGAGATCGAGGACCACGGCCCCGGCATCTGTGCCGAGGATCTGCCCTATATCTTTGACCGGTATTACCGCTCCCGCTCCGATGCGGGCAAGCAGGGCACCGGCCTGGGGCTTTCCATCACCAAGGCCATCTTCCAGCAGCACGGTTTCCGCTTCGGCGTGCAGAGCACGCTGGGCAGGGGCACGACCTTCTGGTTCATTGCAACGGATACAAAGTAAAACGACCCTCTCCGTCATTCCGAAACAATGACGGAGAGGGTCGCTCTTTTTAAGCATCTGCTTTCCGGTAAATGCCCAGACTATTGTCCGGTTCCGGCATCTTCACGCGGGAGGCGCGGTCGTTCACCTTGACCAGCATCCAGCCCATCAGGGCCAGCACCACCACGATAATGAGCCATTTTACGGCGTTGGGGAGTTTTTTCATATTCACATTCCTTTGTTTTTGATCTCAGGGGCGACAGAGCTTCCGCGCCCGGGCCAGCAGGGCCTCCGAGATGCTGGCAAAATCGCCGCAGCCATCCTGGGAAACGGTGAGTTTTAACATGGGCAGTCCTCCCTTGGAAAAGATAAGGCTATTATATGCCCCTTTTGTGAAATTTTCAATGTCCGCAGGGCTCTAACCGGAGCACGGCGGCGGTGATATCATCGGGTCGGCCGGTCTGTTCGGCGCGGGCGCGGGCGGTCTCCACAAGGATCCGGGCCACCTTCTCGGGCGGGTCGCCTGCGGCGGCGGAGAGTTCCAGCTGCTTGGCCACCCAGCCGGGGCCGTCCACCAGCAGACCGTCCGAGACTAGTACGGCATAGTCCCCGGCGGCGAGATGAACCACCCGGCTCTGGCCGTTCACGCCGCCCAGAATGCCGATGGGCAGGCTGATATCGCCCACCGGACGGGCGCGGCCCCCGTGCACCAGAAAGCCCGGGGCGGCCCCGGCCTTGAAGATCCGTGCCGTGCCGGTGTAAAGGTCCACGCTGATCAGGTCGAGGGTGGCCCCGCTCTCCTCATCGCTTTTCAGGGCCAGCGCCACATTGACCAGCCGCGCCGCCAGCTCAGCGGTGAAGCCGGCTTTCAACAGGCGGGCAGTGAGCTCGGCGGCAAGGCTGCCGTCCACGGCGGCCGGGCGGCCTGTGCCCATGCCGTCACACAGGATCATCTGGGCAGCGGCCGGGCTGCAGAACTGCTGGACCGCATCCCCGGAGACAGTGCCCTTTGCCGCCGTGCCTGCGCTTCCGAACACAGCCCGGAGGGCGGGCTTTTCGCAGAAGAGCAGGGTGGTCATCCCTTTGCAGGAGAGCACCTGCGGCGGGTCGAAGTCCCGGCGGCAGATGCGCCCGGTCTCCTGCGCCAGCGCGGCCAGCTCGGGGGAAGAAAAGCGGGTGCGGGGCAGGGTGACCGCTGCCCGTGCCCGGCCCAGGTCGTCCAGCGTGACAGCACATTCCAGCGGCGGCGTGCCCAGGCTGGCAAAAAACGCGGCCACCCGCCCGGATTTGTAAGGCTCCGGGTTTCCGGGGCGGCCCAGCTGTTCACTGAGCACACTCAGGGCATCGGCCATGGCGCTGTATTGTTCGGTCAGGGCGGTGCGCATGGCCTCGGCGTGGACATGGGCCTCCTTCCGGCTCCGGTAGAGCGCAAAGGAGCGGCTTGCCGCCGCGCAGAGCGCCGCCGGGTGGATGCATCTGGACAGCTGGCCGGGCAGGTCGCTGGCCTGCAGGTGTCCCTGCTGTTCCAGAATGGGCCGCAGGGCGTTCATCCCCTCCAGCGTGGCAGTGTATTCCTGCTTCCAGCAGGTCTCCCGCCGCCCGCAGTTGAAGCACAGGCTGTCGTGGGTGTTGTCGATGACCCAGCGGAAGGTGTCGCACCGGCGGGGAAACGCATCGTACACGGCGTTCACCGTCTCGGCCAGCGAGGAAAGGCTCTCGGCCACTGCTTCCAGCCGGGTGGCGGCAGCAGAAAGCCGGGGCGGCTCCTCGGGCGGCGCGGGGGCTTCCGGCACCGGTGTCAGCCAATGTTTTGGGAAAAAGGCGGGGGCCGCAAGGCCCAGCCCGGCGCTGAGGAGCAGGGGCAGAGCCGTGCCGGGGGCGGGAACACAGAGTACCCCCAGCACACACCCGCCCGCACAGGCGGCAAGGGTCTCAGCCCGCCGCCCGGGGACCAGCAGGACCGCTGCCGCCGTGCCGCAGCAGAGCCCCACCGCTGCCGGGGCAAGGGAAGGGTCTGCGGCGCAGAGCGCGGCCCCGGTGAAGGCAGCAAAGGCCAGCGCGGGCTTTTCCTGCCCGCGGCAGCAGAGGGCAGCATCCACCATGGCACAGGCCGCTGCCCCAAGGCAGAGGGGGCCGAAGCGCAGCCCGCCCAGCGCCGCCGCCACGGCAGAAGCGGCCAGCAGGGTGCCAAAACCGGGCTTTTCGGGCGGGAAGCGCTGCAGCGCATAGCCGAAGCCGCCCGCCAGCAGGGCATCTGCCCCGCAGAAGAACACCAGCGTGAAGCCTGCCCCGCCGGGCCCCAGCGCAAAGCAGATACCTCCCAGCACCAGTGTCCCGCACCCGGCCAGAAATGCCGGGCGGAGCCTGCCGGGCCAGAGCCATCGGGCGGCCACAGCTGCCCCCACGGCGCAGAGCAGGCAGAGGCTGTCCAGTGAAAACGCCCCGAACCCGTGGAACAGGATGCTCAGTGCGGCCCCGGCTGCGCAGGCGGCAAAGCAGTCCGCAGGCAGGCCCAATGTCAGCCCCAGCCCAAAGGGGAGCAGGGCCCCGTAGAGAACGGCCCAGCCCCCGGCAAGCCCCAGCGCAAAGGCCCCGCCCTGCCGCAGGGCCGGGCGTACCGCCGCCCGGGAGGCCAACGCGGCGGCAACAGGCTGCTTCGGGTGCAGTTTTGTGGTTTCCGGCATGAAAAAATCCCCGCTTTCCGGCGGGGATCTTTTGCAATGTTCTGTTTCCCGCGCCCTTTGCATATACTGTAGCGCGGTCGCGCGGCGTTTTATGGGGCCATGCGGGGAAGCGGCTCAAATCAGCAGAAATAGCGCACTTCACCAAAGAAATTCATCCATTTGGCAATCACTTCATCACTTCGTGCTTCGATGATGGCCATGATGTTTCGCAGAACACGGGGCGGAATGTTGGAATTGTTGTGGCACAGATAGCATTTCCCAGCCCGCGTGATCCAGATCTTGGTCGCGTTGCTGCTGGGAGCACCCTGTGAAACATGAACATGAATGGGTTCCAGCGGATCATTTTCGTTGGCCCAGAAGTAGACCCAGTAGGAGCCGATCTTAAAAACCTGCGGCATTTTCTACCCCTCCTTCCTGGGAAAACTGCAGGATCAGATGTGCAGTGGATTCCAGGAACTTCTGGTAGCGGTCGATCTCAGCAGGGGTGAAGCCGCTGACATCCTCCCAGGTATAATCCGGCAGATAGCAGACCGCAGAGTGGAAACAATCCTTCTCGTCGGGCTTTTCGATGTAGACCTTTACACGGTGGTCTGGCTGCATCTCGGAATGCACGATCTCGGTGTTGTCGTCCAGTGTCATAAATGGGTACATCATAAAAACACCTCCGTGGATATGATTGCGAAAAGGGGAAGGAAAATCAGCCGTTCAGCTTCTCAATGGCAGCCTTGACACGGGCAAGGGTCGTCTCGCGGCCCATCATGCAGGCAAGGTCGGTGCCGCCGCCGGGGGTGCGCTGCTTGCCGGAAAGGGCAATGCCCAGCGGGTAGAGCAGCCAGCCGTTCTTCTTGCCCAGCTCCTCGGCCTTGGCCTTGCAGGCGTTGAACACGGTGTCGCGGTCAGAGAAGTCCAGGCTCTCGTCGCTCAGAAGGGGCAGCAGGGCTTCCAGTGCCTCCCGGGCGGTTTCCGGGGTGGTCTTCTGCTTCTTGTTGGTGTACAGGCTCACATCGTAGTCGGGCATTGCGTCAAAGAAGTCCAGCTGCTCGGGGATCTCGCCCAGCACCTCACAGCGGGGCTGCAGGTTGGCGCAGAGCAGCTTCTTGTCGATGGGGGTGTGCACGGCCTGATCGATCCAGGGCTCGGCCTTCTTCTGGAACTCCTCAGGGCTCAGGCGGCGGATATACTCCGCGTTGATGGCCCGCAGCTTGAGGGGGTCGAAGATGGCGGGGGACTTGGAGATGCCGTCCGGGCTCCAGATCTTGATGAGCTCTTCCAGGCTGAAGATCTCCTGCTCGGCGTACTCGCCCTTGGGGCTCCAGCCCAGCAGGCAGATGTAGTTCATCACGGCCTCGCTCAGGTAGCCCTTGGCCACCAGATCCTGATAGCTGGCATCACCGTTGCGCTTGGACAGCTTGTTCTGCGCGTCTTTCATCACGGGCGGGCAGTGGATATAGGTGGGGATCTCCCAGCCAAAGGCCTGATACAGCAGGTTGTACTTGGGGGTGGAGGACAGATACTCGCTGCCGCGGATGACATGGGTGATGCCCATCAGGTGGTCGTCCACAACGTTGGCAAAGTTGTAGGTGGGCATTCCGTCGGTCTTGATGAGGATCTGGTCGTCCATCTCGCTGTTCTCGACCTCGATGTGGCCGTAGACCACATCGTCAAAGCCGGTCACGCCCTCCTTGGGGATCTTCTGGCGGATGACATAGGGCTCACCTGCGGCCAGACGCTGCTTGACCTCCTCCTCGGGCAGGTCGCGGCAGCAGCCGTCGTAGTGGGTCATCTCACCGTTGGCGCGCTGTTCGGCGTGCAGTGCCTCCAGCCGCTCCTCGGTGCAGAAGCAGTAGTAGGCCTTGCCCTCTGCCACCAGCTGCTCGGCATACTGCTTGAACATGCCCATCCGCTCGCTCTGAACGTAGGGGCCCACAGGGCCGCCGATGTCCGGGCCCTCGTCCCACAGCAGGCCGGTCTCCCGCAGGGTGTTGTAGATGACATCCACAGCGCCCTCAACGTAACGGCCCTGGTCGGTGTCCTCAATGCGCAGGATGAAGGTGCCGTCCTCGTGCTTGGCCATCAGGTAGGTGTACAGCGCGGTGCGCAGGTTGCCAACGTGCATGTAGCCGGTGGGCGAGGGGGCAAAACGGGTGCGGACTTTATTGCTCGGCATAGAAAAAACGCTCCTTTATATTTACAGGCAAAAAATTGCGGATAGCTACCTTTTAGTTTAATCGCTGTGCGCTGTTTTGTCAACGAATCGGCCGCAGATTTGGCAGAATGGGCGTTTGGAAGCAAAAGAAAAATCTTTTTGTCGAAACCGCACGCAATCATTGACGAATGATTGGAAATTTTGTATACTGAGTGGGAGAGATGGCACAATTTTCCTTTGAAGGCTCTGAAGGAGAGATCAGGGCCGGGAGAAAATTGGAAAATGGCTGTCTGAGGTGTAAATGACAAAGGAGAAGAAAAAACTATGAAGAGTACCGGAATCGTCCGCGGCGTTGACGGCCTGGGCCGTATCGTCCTGCCCAAGGAGCTGCGCACCAGCATGAAGCTGGACAACGATGCCAAGCTGGAGATCTTTGTGGAGGGCGATGAGATCATCCTCAAAAAATACCGCCCCACCGGCAGCTGCGATTTCTGCGGCGAGGTGGACGATAATGCCATCCAGTATGCAGGCTACTGCATCTGCACCTCCTGCCGCAAGAAGATCGGCAACATGAAAAAATAAAGCGGAGAAGGAGGGCAGCCCATGAGCCAGATGATCGACTTTACCCTGCCGTCCTGCCAGCCGGGGCGGACGCTCCACGCGTTCCGCTGTGTGCCGGAGGGAGAGGTGCGGGCGGTGCTGCAGCTCTCCCACGGGATGGTGGAGTTCATCGACCGCTATAAGCCGCTGGCCGAGAATCTGGCCGCCCGGGGCATCCTTGTCACCGGCAACGACCACCTGGGCCACGGCGGGTCCATCCGCACCAAAGAGGATTACGGCTACTTCGGCGAACCCGACGGCAACCGCGCCGTGCTGGAGGACCTGCACGCTGTGACGACCCTGACAAAGCAGCTGTATCCCGGCGTGCCCTATTTCCTGCTGGGCCACAGCATGGGCTCGTTCTACGCGCGGCAGTACCTCTGTGAGTGGGGCGATGAGCTGGACGGTGCCATCATCATGGGCACCGGCTACCAGCCCAAAGCGCTGGTGCAGCTGGCCAGGACCATCTGCCGGGTGCTGGCCGTGTTCCATGGCTGGCACTACCGCAGCAAACTGGTGGCCAGACTTTCGTTTTTGGGGTACAACAAGGGGTTGGAGGGCCGCACGGCCCACGACTGGCTCAACCGTGACCCGGTGGAGGTGGACCGCTACCGCGCCGACGAGCGCTGTACCTTTATCTTTACCCTGAACGCCTATTACAGCATGTTCAGCGGCATCCTGCGGCTGTACGACCCGGCTCTTCTGGCCCGGGTGCCCAAGGATCTGCCCCTGCTGTTCCTGGCAGGCGATGCCGACCCGGTGGGCGAACAGGGCGCAGGTGTGAAGCGGGCGGTCAAGAGCCTGCTGGATGCCGGTGTGAAGAACATCGAGGTCAAGCTGTACCCCAGCGCCCGGCATGAGCTGCTGGTGGAGCTGAACCGCGAAGAGGTCTTTGCTGACATTGGTGACTGGCTGGAACGCCGGCTGTAAAAACACGAACACACAAAAACAGAACCGCCGCCCGGAAATTTCGGGCGGCGGTTCTTTGCACACACGATCAAAAAGGAGAATGGAGGAGAGTTTTTGTCAGAGCATGGGGGACAGGGGGATTACTCGCCGCGGACGGCTGCGAAGCCAGCTTCCAGATCGGCGATGATGTCATCGATGTGCTCGGTACCGATGGACAGGCGGATGGTGTTCTGATAGATCTGCTGTTCGGCCAGCTCCTGATCGTTCAGCTGGCTGTGGGTGGTGGAGGCCGGGTGGATGACCAGGCTCTTCACGTCCGCAACGTTTGCCAGCAGGGAGAAGATCTTCAGGTTGTCAATGAACTTGAAGGCTTCTTCGCGGCCGCCCTTGATGTTGAAGGTGAAGATGGATGCGCCGCCGTTGGGGAAATACTTCTCGTACAGGGCGTGATCCGGGTGATCGGGCAGAGAGGGGTGGTTGACCTTCTCCACCTGAGGATGGTTTGCCAGGAATTCGACCACCTTCTTGGTGTTCTCCACATGGCGCTCGATGCGCAGGCTCAGGGTCTCGGTGCCCTGCAGCAGCAGGAATGCATTGAACGGGGAGATGGTGGCACCGGTATCGCGCAGCAGGATGGCGCGGATGTAGGTGACGAAGGCGGCAGGGCCTGCGGCATCGGCGAAAGAAACACCGTGGTAGCTGGGGTTGGGATCGGCGATGTTGCCGAACTTGCCGCTGGCCTTCCAGTCAAATTTGCCGCTGTCCACGATGATGCCACCCAGGGTGGTGCCGTGGCCGCCGATGAACTTGGTGGCGGAGTGGACCACGATGTCTGCGCCGTGCTCGATGGGGCGGATCAGGTACGGGGTGCCGAAGGTGTTGTCGATGACCAGCGGCAGGCCGTGCTTGTGGGCAATGGCGGCAATGGCATCAATGTCGGGGATATCACTGTTGGGGTTGCCCAGCGTCTCCAGATAGACGGCCCTGGTGTTGGGCTGGATGGCGTTCTCCACCTCGGCCAGATCGTGAGCGTTGACAAAGGTGGTGGTCACGCCGAACTGGGTCAGGGTGTGCTCCAGCAGGTTGTAGCTGCCGCCGTAGATGGTCTTTTGTGCCACGATGTGGTCACCGGCCTGTGCCAGCGCCTCGATGGTGTAGGTGATGGCGGCAGCGCCGGAAGCAGTGGCCAGAGCAGCCACGCCGCCCTCCAGAGCAGCGATGCGCTTCTCGAACACATCCTGCGTGGAGTTGGTCAGGCGGCCGTAGATGTTGCCCGCATCGGCCAGACCGAAACGGTCAGCGGCGTGCTGGCTGTTGCGGAACACATAGGAAGTGGTCTGGTAGATGGGCACGGCACGGGAATCGGTTGCGGGATCGGCCTGCTCCTGGCCAACGTGAAGCTGCAGGGTCTCAAATTTATAGTTAGACATAGTAATTAACCTCTCTATCTGTACTTAAAGTATAATTTTGGCGTATAAAAAATCCCGGTCACTGACACCATTTCAGTGCACCGGGCAAAAAATTCGGGTTTAGCGCTTTGGCAGCTTTGCCATCACATTCGCACACACATTCGGTCTGCAGAGGGCAATGCACAGCGCTCGGTCCCATATTCTGCCCGGGTGGTGTACATTCGCCCACAACGGAAGTTCGCGTGGAGCAGGTTTTTCCAGATCAGCGTCATTTTTGTGCCCTCCTTTCAACGATTTTCCCAATCCTCTACGACCCCGGGAAACTTGATCTCAATTTCCCACTAGGTTTGTGGATTTGTTGTCTGGATTATATCCCTATTTACCCAGATTGTCAATAGGTTTATTACAAAAAAGTTGGAAATTTTGAAATCGTTGACGGCTGGCCCCCGGTGCTGTATACTAAATCTATTCTTTATTCTTGTAAAGGAGGGCGGGCAGATGAGCATTGGGCCAAGTATGCCGCTGCGGCTGGAAAAGCCGGAGGGCATCGACCTTGCACAGGCGGCGCGGTACTTTGGAGCCCGGGGCGGCGCGGACGCGGCTACCCAGGCGCTGCTGGAAAAATGCGCCGTGCCGCTGCTGGCGGCAGCCACGCCCCGGGCAGTCTGGCTGGAGGCCGACCCCGACAGCCTGACAGCGGCGGGCATTCTGGCGGGGGAAGATGTGGCAAAGCATCTGGAAGGCTGCACCGCCGCCCTGCTGCTGGCCGTAACGCTTGGCCCCGGTGTGGATGCCCAGATCCGCCGGGCCGGTGTGGGCGATATCGCCGCCGGTGTGGCATCGGATGCGCTGGGCTCTGCGTTGGCCGAACAGGCTGCGGAGGCCGCTGAGGCTGAGCTGCGCCAGTGGGCCGCCCGGCAGGGCAAGTATCTGACGGGGCGCTATTCCCCGGGCTACGGGGACTGGCCCCTTGCCGTGCAGCCGCTGTTGGCAGCCGCGCTGGACACCGCCCGCCGCGCCGGGCTCTGTGTCACGGAAAACAACCTGATGACCCCCCGCAAGAGCATCACGGCCATTCTGGGGGTCAGCGATCACCCGGTCCGGGGTCATCTGGCGGGGTGCGGGCACTGCGTGCTCCGCACCCGGTGCGAATATAGAAAGAGGGGGATCACCTGTGCAAGCGAATGAACTGTTTGACCGGCCCAATACCATCCTGCTGGATGGCGGCATGGGCACCATGCTGCAGGCTGCGGGCCTGAAACTGGGGGCCCGCCCCGAGGAGCTGAACATCACCGACCCGGCGCTCATCGAGAGCATCCATGCCCGGTACGCCGCCGCAGGCAGCCGCATCATCAATGCCAATACCTTTGGCGCTTCCGCCCACAAGCTGGCGGGCAGCGAGTACACGCTGGAGGAGATCATTGCGGCGGGCATTGCCAACTGCAAACGGGCCTGTGCCCCTTACGGTGCACTGGCCGCGCTGGATGTGGGCCCGCTGGGGGAGCTGCTGGAACCCAACGGCACCCTTGCGTTTGAGGATGCCGTGGCAGAGTATGGCCGCATCGTCCGGGCGGGCGTGGCCGCCGGGGCTGACCTCGTGTTCCTTGAGACCTTTACCGATCTGTATGAGCTGAAGGCCGCCCTGCTGGCCGTCAAGGAGAACAGCAGCCTGCCCGTGCTGGCCAGTATGAGCTTTGAAGCAGGCGGCCGTACCTTTACCGGCTGCACGGTCGAGAGCTTTGCCGCCACCGCCCGGGGCCTGGGGGCCGATGCCGTGGGCATCAACTGCTCTCTTGGCCCCAAGGAGATCTTCCCCATGGCAAAGCGGCTGACCGAGGCCCTGCCCGGCAGCTTCCCGGTGTTCGTCAAGCCCAACGCGGGCCTGCCCCGCGCCGATGGCTCGGGCTACGATATCACCCCGCAGCTCTACGCCATGCAGATGAAGCCTTACCGGGAACTGGGCCTGTTTGCTGCAGGCGGCTGCTGCGGTACCACCCCGGAGTTCATCCAGCTGCTGAACGGCGTGTTTGCCGATTGCAGGCCGGGCCGCCCAGACCACCCCATGAAGTCGGTGGTGTGCAGCCCCATGGACTGCGTGGATGTGGATGGCATCACGGTGGTGGGTGAGCGCATCAATCCCACCGGCAAAAAGCGGTTCCAGC
>OIYH01000683.1_pt1 | contig 23466 bp, 31 predicted proteins | sample 1587911 | NCBI WGS metagenome assembly OIYH01 (sample SAMN03283252) | human gut metagenome | biome: human-associated habitat; material: feces | host: Homo sapiens | place: USA | collected 2013
GTGAGTATCATTATGGCGTATTTTCAAATATCAACTAAATCTTTAAAAAGAGCGTCCAGAAATAAAAAAAGAATCTATTGGTGGAATTGAATTTATGGATGAAATTATGAAACCGCCGTATTGCTATTATTCATGTTTAAAAGAATTAATCGAAAAAGAAAAGATTCATGGACTGGTTAATGTTGCAGGTTTTGGAATGGCAAGAAGTGTAGAAAGAATAATTCCTAATGGATTTTCAGCACAAATTGATTTAGACAAAATTAAAATTCCAACAATTTTTAAATGTTTAAGAAAATATTTAAATGTAGATGATTTAGAAATGTTAAATACATTTAACTGTGGAATAGGATATATTGTAATTGTTTCATCATTAGGTGAGAACATGGTTTTAAAACATATAAATAAATATTACACATGTAATAAAATTGGTTGCATAAAAAAAGGAACAAAGAAAATAAAATTCAATAACTCACTTAAGTGGTAAAAATAATATATTTTACGGAGCATATATGATGGGATTTAGAATGTTTTTTTATAGCAATTAAATTCTAGAAAGCAATATAGTTAGCTTGTTTACAATATTATGGGTTTTTTATTTTAGAAATTAATAAAATTTCAAATTAATGATTGGAGGTTAAGTGTGAAAGTAACAGGAAGTGATTTTGATGATACTAGTACAACAAACAAAGTTATTGTAATAAAACCACATCATCTTTTAGATATATTTAAACTATATGGAAAAGGTATTGAAAACTTTATTCCTGATAAAAACTATAATCATAATTTCTATTTGATTGGAAATGCCGTTATTGGAAATGAAGTGAATAAAATTCGTTTTACATATAGTTATGATGACATTTGTAAACCATGCTATTATCTAAAGAATAGTGTTTGTTGTGATTATTTTTCTGCTAATGACGTTGCTATAAATAAAAATAAATACAATGAGAAATTAGATATACGATTAATGAAATTATTAAATTTAAAATTTGATGAAATATATGAATTCAAAAATATAATCGAATTATTTAATAGTGAAGTTAGTTTAAAACTGATAAATCTTGCATGGTATAGTTCGAATCAAGAAGATAATATAATAAGATATAAATTAACAAAAAAAGGAATAGAAAACTTTCTATCAAAATATTAATAGGAATTATTTTACATAATTGACCATCAGATTCGCTACTGAGCAAAAATAGGAAAAGCAACATTCAAAGCATTCGTAATTAGTCTGCGAGTGATTGTATGAGATGTGGAAATATATTTGGCTACTTTCTATTATGCTGTGAATTTTGACGAATAGTTTAAATGCTTACCATTTTAATACCAGTACAAATGAAAACTAATAAATTATATGATAGTTGGAATTTTGTGAGTATTGTTTTCACTTCAAGATGAAAAACAACATAAATATATAACTCTAGTCTATTAGTATAATGATATTGTATGTGGTTGATATCAAATAGTGGAAATTATTTACCTTTAAATTTAATTTTTGAAATAAAATAGTGAAATATATTTGATTTACACTATATTTTAATTGAGATATATCAGGAGAGAAATTATGAAAAAATGTAAGTATTGCAACAAAAAAAATATAGAAGATGATTTTTGTAGTGACAATTGTAAAAACAAGGGAGAAAGGTATTTTAATTATTGGAAAAAATATAAATACTTCTTTGGATTAATTATAGCAATAAGTATATTTGCAATTATCATGCAGGTTGCTTTATACCATGAATATATCATTGTATCTAAAATTTTGACTTTAGTATTAGGATTAACATTTTTTATATTTCCTTTTGGAAACACTATAGATTCAATTGGAATAAAAAATACTGTATACATTGTTCGTACGATTTCAACAATATTAATAATATTAGGCATTGTTTCTATTGTATTCGATTTTAAATGGTCATTATTATAAGACACTATGATTACACTTCAGGCTATTATTAGTTTAGGAATATTTTCCTTTATAACTTGTATTTTACCAATAGTTTTAATTGTATACTCTATAAAAAAATCTAAAAAACATGATATGGATTACTTTACATATGATTTCATTCAAAATCTGGCATAGGCGTTATGAAAATGCTTACTATATTCTTATGAATAAGGAAGAAGGTAAGACTATGAAAATAAAGATGTAGTTTTGGCTATATTAGCAAAATTGTGAATTCAAGAAATATAATAAATGAAAAGATGAAAATTTAATGCAGTAACAAAAATAACAGGAGTAGATGATTTTGCTGATGCGTTGCTTGAAAAATATAATCAACAATTAGAAATGTGGTTTAAAGATGGAAGACAATTGTCAGGCGGTCAGTGGCAAAAAATAGCTATGGCTAGACGCATTTACAGACCTGCATTATTATATTTATTTGATGAAGCAACTTCAGCGTTAGATTTAATGTCAGAAAAGAAGTTTTATGACATTCCAATTATTGCGATGACTGCTAATGCTTTTGAAGAAGATTTAAAGAATGCTATTGCAGCTGGCATGAATGATCATGTTGCCAAGCCAATTGATATGAACATTTTTGTACCGACAATGAAGAATTATCTATGATTTAAGAACAGAACCGTTTGTCTTCTCTCTTAGGATAAGCAGACGTTTTTAATGTGCAATTGACCTCTACCCTGTTTGCTCGTCAAGAAACGCAAAAAATCCGTCAGCTTTCTTCATGGATAAGAAAGTTAACGGATCATATTTTATAAATAGTGCGATAAACTTGAAATTGGCTATTTCGTTGCAAAAATACTTATCCAATGATTTTTTGTATTTGAATACGTTTTTATCTCTGTAAAACCTACTTCTTTCAAAGCAGCAATGAGCTGATCAGATGTGTAAATCTTCATACCATCAATCAACTTTGTCCATTTTCTGACACAGTAAAATCATACTATCGGATATACACTTTAACTGTGAGGTAAAAGCATATGTCTAAATATAAAGATAAAAAACCATCTATGATTGAATTTACTAGAAAGTATGCAAACAATGATCAGGCATGTGAAGAATTCTTCTTCCGTACCAAGTATCCTAACGGTTACTACTGTGAAAAATGCGGCTGCACTCACTACAAAAAGATTTCTACACGCAATCATGTATATACCTGTTTAAAATGTGGTCATCAGTCATGCCTGTTTGCAGGAACAATCTTTCAGGATTGTAAACTGGACCTGTATAAGCTCCTGCTTGGTTTGTTTATCTTCTTCACTTCCAGCAAAAGTGTCAGTGCAATGGAGATGCGTTCTCAGATGGATGTAAACTACAAGACTGCATTACTGCTGTGAAGTAAATGCAGAATATGAATGACAGAATGCAATTCAGAGAAGATACTTGATAACATGTTCTATGAAGCAGATGCAGCATATATCGGATCAAGATCAAAAGAACCAGGACATCAAGGCTGCGGTACGGAACAACAACCTTTTTTCATAGCACTCTCAACAGGCAGAAACAGTAACTATCCTCAGTTCATTAAGTAAGAGCAGTACCAAAAGATGACAGTGAAACAACAAATGCATTTCTGACACAGTCACTTGTTCTATCAAAAGATAGAACATTAAACACAGATGGTAAAACAACATTCAATATCATGAAAGATAGAATCACAGTAGTAAATGAGAACATAGATTACTCCAAGGATAATCATAGACTCTATTAGCTGAATACTCTTGTTGGTGATATCAAGAACAATATCATTGGCATATACCATGGTGCAAGAAAGACAGATCTTCCATTATTTTTTTGAGAACAGGAATACAGATTCAATCATAGAAATACAGGGAAGCAGATGATGGATAAAGTAGCCAAATATATTTTCAAATCTCATCCAATGATTCGCAGACAGATTGCGAATGCTTTGAATGCTGCTTTTCCTATTTTTGCTCAGTAGTGAATCTGATGGTCAATTATGATAAAAAAGAGGAGCACATTTTTTTCCTCAAATAGATGCTATTTCTTTACTTAATGACATTGCCCACACGAACAATAGCCTCTAGGTTACGTTATATTATCAATGAATTTTTTGCACATTTCACCAAAAATATAACACAAATTTTTTGATTACATTCTCTATTCATAGGACCAGTGGCCTTCTTTCTGATATCATTATTTTGTCGGCTACCTCCCGACCTCTGGAAAGGAGGTGAGTACTTGTGGAGTATATTATCGCTTTTCTGAGTTCCGTCGCAGCAGGTGTTGTATCATACTATATCTGCAAATGGCTGGATGGAACCGGATGCAAAAAATAGCTGATCAGCCTAGGCAGTAAAAAAGGGAACTGTTGGAGCAGTTCCCTTTTTTGTACTTGTGGCTTATCGCTTTTCTAGCCATTTACAATATAGCAAATTTTTCTTTTTTTTCAAGTTCTATATTTATAAACATATCAAATATATTCTGGAATAAAAACGGTATTTGTATTCTTTTTTAGGAACCCAAGCACCAGTAAAATTTCAAGAAAAGTACAACCTGGCATTTTCGTCATTCCTGAAAATCATGATTTCAGGAATTAAAAAACAAATCTTATGGAAAAGCTGCTAACTTTCGCTAAAGATTTGTTTTCTTGAATTTCCAATTAATATCACTAAGAATTGATTTGCCTTAACTTAATGACATTGACGGTCAACCCGATTTTTTATTAGTTATCTCCCTGCGCCCATTCAGGAACAACAGAATTTCTTCTGATTACAATTGTTTTCTGGAACTCTGTCTGGTTGAGATAGCGAAGTACATCTTCAATTTCTTCGTCTGTACAACCTGCAAGTAATTTAACATCTAATTCTTTTTCAAGAATATCTGCGGCTACGATCAAACCAGTTACACTGTTTCTGTTTCCACTTCCCATATATACCGCAACACCGTGAGCAGAAGGACTCTTCATATCAACAATACGTGAATAATCTACAGGATAAACAAGATTGTTGTATGTATCGTGATGTTCTCCTTTTTTCTTCATCAATGTTTTTGTGCCAGACAAGAACAAACTATCAACTTTCTGCCAGAAAAGGGCATTGTTTTCAAATTCTTTCATTTTAAACTTCACACTCCATGATTCATTTTACTTGAGAGTATATGAAAAGTAAACAAGATAAACTACATTATTTCCTATCTTGTTTTTCACAATGTAACCTCTTACTGTTTTTGTGAAAATTTATTCATTTATTTTCAAAAGCTCACTTTAGAAGCATCAATATCTTTGATAGAATGACAACCTGTCATACGCATTGTTGACTGTAGTTGATCAATATATAAACGAATTGTTTTTTCAAGACCTTCGCTTCCACCCTTCACACAGCTCAATGCAAATGGTCTGCCAACAAGAACGCCATCTGCACCTAATGCAAGACACTTAAATACATCCATACCACTACGGATACCACCATCAACAAATACTGTCATATCATCGCCAACAGCTTTCACGATTTCAGGCAATACTTCAATTGTAGCTTTACAGTCATCCAGAACTCTTCCACCATGATTGCTGACAACAATTGCATCAGCACCTGCTTCTTTTGCGACAAGTGCAGCATGTACACTCATCACGCCTTTTACAATAAATGGCTTATTCAAATTTTCTTTCACATATCTCAGCTTTTCAGCATTCTTGTTTTCAACTGGTGTCTTGCCTGCTCTTAGTAAAGGAAGACCAGCTGCATCAACATCCATCGCAACAGCCATGAACTTCTTGTCTTTCAATACATCAATACGTGCATCTACACCTTCTTTGATCCATGGCTTGATTGTAACAATTCCTTTTCCACCATGATCATTGACAGCCTGTGCAGGTAAAGCAAACAAGTTTTCAAGATCAATTCCATCTCCTGTAAATCCAACAATTCCTGTATCTTCACATGCTTTTAAAACATTACAGTTATAGTCATATTCACTGATATCCGCGCCTATATTTCCTTTAATACCAGCAACCGGTGCAACAAAAATTGGAGCAGCCATCTTTTGTGATAAGATATCTGCTTCTGTAGAAATTGGTGCATCATCGCATAAAACATCCAGGTTAATCTTTACTTCTTTCATTTTTTCGACATTTCGAATAAAAGATCTTCCTGTGTCTTTCCCGCCAAGTCCTGGGATTTCTCCCCTGCATGCGATTCCGTTACATTCTTTGCATTCTCTACATTTCAAACTCATTTTCAACACTTCCTTCTATTTTTCATGAATATGTTCTAATGCCATACGGTATATATTTTCAATATGTTCATCTGCCATAGAATAATAGACCATTTTCCCAATTTTTCTCGTACGGACAAGCTTTGTCTTTTTTAGATTTGCAAGCTGATGAGAAATTGCTGATGTACTCATCTCCAGTAAAGAAGCAAGATCACTTACACACAATTCATGTGCAAACAACGCATTCATGATCTTTAGCCTAGTAGAATCTCCAAACATATCAAATATTTCACTCATCGCATCTACATCTTTTTCTGCAATCATTTGCTGCTTCGCAATTTCTACGCCTTCACTATCTTGATATTTCATCTCTGGTCCTTTCTAAAATGCTTGTTCTTTTTCATTTTTCCTGGGATATGATGATTCATGCTTTTCTTAATGGAACCAATGGAATACATATCCTGAATTTCCGTTGAGCCATCAATCATTTCAATGACAAGCTGATCATATGTTTTATACCATTCATAATGCCACGATACGACTTCATCCCAATATATAAGAGAACACTCATCTCTGTTATGCCTGTTGTATAAAACAAGGTAATCCTTTGTAAATTTACATAAGTCACGATCTGGCATCACAATCAGGCAAAACAATGATAAAGCAATCATGGATATCCCGCTCATTGCCAGATACGGTTTCAATATTGTAATTAAAACACCAACGATCAAAGTGACGATCAATAGACCAACTGGTTTTACGTTGATGATCTTTTCATATGTTTTTGGATTTTTTGGCAGATTTCTGCATCTAATGACTTGTGATTTCATACGTATAGTATTATAACATCATGTGGTCTCGTGCATATCAAAAGAATTTGTTATACTTATAAGGTTGAAAAAAGGAAAAATAAACAATGAACCCAATTACATTTGAGATTACACACATAGATAAAAACTCAGGTGCAAGAACAGGAATCTTGCATACACCACATGGTGATGTGGAAACACCAATGTTTATGCCTGTAGGTACACAGGCAACTGTAAAATTCATTTCCCCAGAAGAACTTGTAGAAATGGGAAGTGGTATCGTACTTGCCAATACATACCACCTATGGCTGCGACCTGGAGAAGATATCGTTGCCAAGGCTGGCGGCGTACAGAACTTCATGCGCTATCCTGGGCCAATGCTGACGGATTCTGGTGGTTTCCAGGTATTCTCTCTTGCTAAAACACGCAAGATTACAGAAGAAGGCGTTGAATTCAGAAATATCTTAAACGGAGATAAAATGTTCCTTTCTCCTGAAAAGAGCATCCAGATCCAGAATAAGATTGGTGCTGATATCATGATGAGCTTTGATGAATGCATTCCTTTCCCTGCAACATATGAATACGCTAAAAAGAGTATGGAAAGAACATTACGCTGGGCTGAAAGAGGAAAGAATGCCAATAAGAGACCAGATGAACAAGGCATCTTTGGTATTGTTCAGGGTGGTGAATATGAAGATCTCCGTCACTACTGTGCTGAAAAGCTTGTCGAAATGGATTTTCCAGGATACGCCATTGGCGGTACATCTGTTGGTGAAGACAAGGAAACATTCCGTAAAATGGTACAGATGTCTCAGGAAGTACTTCCATTTGATAAGCCACGATATTTAATGGGTGTTGGTGCAGTCAACGATTTATTAGATGCAGTAAGCATGAATATTGATATGTGTGACTGTGTACTGCCTACACGTATTGCACGTCATGGAACATTGATGACTTCTCATGGAAGAATCAATATTCGTAAGGCTCAATACAAAGAAGACTTCAGACCTCTAGATGAAGAATGTGACTGTTATACATGTCGTAACTATACACGTGCATACTTAAATCATCTGTGTCGTGCAAATGAAGGTTTTGGTACAAGATTATTCTCTATCCATAACATTCGTTTCTTGATTAAATTGATGGAAGATGCGCGTACAGCGATCAAAGAAGATCGTTTCAACGAGTTTAAAGCGGAAAAGCTCGCAACAATGAAATTTGATGAAAGAGGATTCTAATATGGATTTAAATGATATTAAAACAACAGATTTTGATTACGATCTACCAGAAGAATTAATCGCACAGACACCTTTGAAAGATCGTAAAACAAGCAGAATGATGGTATTGCATATTCCTACAGGTGAATATGAACATAAGCATTTCTATGATATCGTTGACTATTTCCATGCAGGAGATGTCATTGTCAGAAACAACACACGTGTGATTCCAGCCCGTCTATTTGGCACAAAAGAAGAAACAGGTGCACATGTTGAATTGTTACTCCTTAAACAAATGGAAGATGATATCTGGGAGTGTCTTGTAGGAAATGCAAAAGTTGTAAAAATTGATACTGTCGTATCTTTCCATGATGGCAGACTTAAAGCAAAGTGCGTTGAAATTGGAGATAAGGGATTACGTAAGTTCAAGATGATCTACAGTGGCATCTTCAATGAAATCCTTGATCAGTTAGGTGAAGTACCTTTACCTCCATACATTCATGAAAAGCTCAATGATCCAGAACGCTATCAGACAGTCTATTCCAAAATTGAAGGCAGTGCTGCTGCCCCTACTGCTGGTCTGCATTTCACAAAGGAAATCTTTGATGCATTACGTGCAAAGGGGGTAACGATTGTTGACGTTACATTACATGTAGGACTTGGTACATTTAGACCAATGGACACAGAACACGTGAAAGATCATGATATGCACGCAGAAGTATGTATGATGAGCAAGGAAGCTGCAAATACATTGAACAAGGCAAAAGCAGAAGGCAGAAGAATCTTTGCGATTGGTACAACATCTGTTAGAACATTGGAATCTGTATGGAATGTATATGGCAAGTTTGAAGAATGCTCCTTAGAAACAAAGCTGTTCATTTATCCAGGCTACAAGTATCATACAATTGATGGCATGCTGACAAACTTCCACCTGCCTAAAAGTACTCTGATCATGATGATCTGTGCCTTAGCTGGATATGAAAATGTTATGAATGCATATAAGGAAGCAGTCAAAGAACAATATCGTTTCTTCTCATTTGGTGACTGCATGTTATTAACAAATGAATGAAAAAGATAAACAGGAATATCTTGATTATATATTCTCTCGTAAATCTTCAAACAAACGAAATTTCTACAAAGAATCTTTAAAAGAAATTGAATGTTTTAAAAAGGAACATCCAGATTGTTCTCCTTCCATCGTTCTTCATGTATGTTGTATTGTGTGTGCATGCTGGCCAATTGATTTCTTAAAGGAAAATGGATTTGATGTAACGATCATGTACAACAACTCCAATATCTGGCCAAAAGAAGAACATGATCATCGTTTAAATGAATTAAAAAGATATCTGAAAGAAAGATGGCATGACGAGATTCCATTAATTGTAGAACCATATGACTATGATACGTATGCTTCTACGATTTTAAAAAATCGAAACAATGATCCAGAAGGATGGAAAAGCTGTTTTGGCTGTTATGCAGAGCGAATGAATCATGCATTTGCATATGCAAATACAAATCACTTTGATTATTTCACAACAGTCATGACATTCTCTCGTCAGAAAGATTCTCAGAAAATCAATGAAATTGGTTTGAATCTTCAAAAGCAATATGATCATACGAAATATTTTGTATCAGATTTCAAGAAAGCCAATGGTGCTCTAAAATCTGAAAAGATATGTGATGACTATTGTTTATATCGACAGGATTATTGTGGATGTGAGACTTCTTATAAAGAACGTCATCCAAAAGATGCATAAAAAGTGTGCAAAACACACATAAATATGATATTATCTCGTAGGAATAAAAACAAAGGAGGAATCAGTCTTGAGTAAGGAAGATGCAATCCAGATGGAAGGTGTCGTTGAAGAAATCGCTTCTAACGCATTCAAAGTAAAGCTAACGAATGGAATGGATATCCGTGCTACACTCGCAGGTAAGCTCAGAATCCATCACATTAGAATTCTACCTGGAGATAAAGTAAAGGTTGAAATTTCACCATACGATCTAACAAACGGTAGAATTGTATACAGAAACAAGTAAAAATAGAGAACACAACGTTCTCTATTTTTTTAATGCCATGGAAATGTAATCATTCCATATACAAAGATAAAAATGATAAATACTGGAAGAATATAACAATAGATATATTTCATGCATGAAGGAATCTTGATTCCTTTGCCAGCATTTGCTTCTTTCATAAAGTTCTCATATCCCCATCCACACTTCCACGTACAGAAGATAACAAGTGCAAGAGAACCCAATGGCAAAATGAGATATGATACAAGGAAGTCCCAGAAATCCAGCCATGTTGAACCAGACGCGAATGGCTGAAAATGAATCACATTAAATCCAAGCGCAGTTGTTAATGCAAGTACAAAAATAATGGATCCACAAACCATACATCCCTTTGGACGATGCCATCCTGTCTTTTCACGAACCATTGCCAATATATTTTCACATACGCCAAGAACTGTAGATAATGCCGCAAATACCATAAACAGAAAGAACAATGTTCCCCACCATCTTCCACCGCTCATATTTTTAAATACCGTTGTCATCGTATCAAACAGCAAGCTAGGACCAGCACTGACTTCAACGTTATATGTAAAGCATGCTGGAAAGATAATGATTCCAGCAACAATTGCCACGAAAGTATCCAGGAAAACAATGTTTAATGCCTCCCCCATCAAAGATCTTTCTTTCCCAATATAGCTGCCAAAGATTGCCATGCCACCCATACCAACGGACAGCGTAAAGAATGCCTGGTTCATCGCACTGACGATCGTATTACCTGAAATCTCAGAAAATCTTGGGATTAGATAAAATGACAAGCCTTCCTTTGCACTAGAAAGAAAGAAGCTGTGTCCTGCTAAAACAAGCATTAGAACAATCAATGCACTCATCATATACTTTGTAATCTTTTCTAGACCATTTTGAAGGTTGAAACTCAAAATGATAAAGGATGCTACAAGTGTTACAAATAAAAACAATACATTTACAAATGGGTTGCTAATCATGGATGCAAAGGAAAGATCCATATAATTCCCACACAAAAACTGAACAAAATAATAAATGATCCATCCAGTTACAACAGTATAGAATGCCATCAAAGAAAAATTACCAACAAGGCATACTTTTCCAAGAATTCCCCATCTGGAATCTTTTTTCGATAGCTTTTGATACATGTACAACGGACTCGCCTGGGAAGCTCTACCCACACTCAATTCCATGATCATAACAGGAAGACCTAAAACCAGCAGACAAATCAGATACAGCAGCATAAAACTGCCACCACCATTTTGTCCACACATCCATGGAAACTTCCATACATTTCCACATCCAATCGCGCATCCTGCCGATAGCATAATAAATCCAATTCTACTTGCCAAACGATCTCTATGATTCATATAACCCCTCTTTATACACCATAAAGAGTATTATATCGTGTTTCAAGCAAAAGAAAAAGACGGAAGACAAATCTTCCGTCAATGATTATCTTGTCTTTTCAGCTAAGGCAGCTAAAGCTTCCTTTGGCTGGAAACCTACAATTCTTCCCGCAATCTCACCATTTTTGAATGCAATGAGTGTTGGAATTGACATAATTCCATAACGCTGTGCAATGTCTGGTGTATTGTCTACATTGACTTTCACAAACTTGATATCTGTATATTCCTTAGATAATTCTTCTACAAGTGGGCCAACCATCTTGCATGGTCCACACCAGTCTGCATAGAAATCTACAAATACAGACTGATTATCTTTCAATAAAGCATCATATTCATTTGTACTTTGAATAATATTCATAGTAACTTCCTCCTTTTGATACTTAGATAATAAGCTACATTACATAAAAACTCAATTCAGATGCCCAAAAGAAAAAGAACTTCAAATATTGAAGTCCTTCCTTTTGTAAAATTTTAGAGTTTGCTTGCAGCAGCTTCATCCATGATAACTGTTACGTCAGCATGATCCTGCAGGATAGATGCTGGACAGTCAATTGTCTTTTCACCCTTTAACATGCCATATACAGCATCAGCCTTGTTAGCACCTGTAGCAATTAAGATGATCTTCTTTGCACGCATGATAGAAGCAAGACCCATTGTAACTGCCTTTGTAGGAACCTGAGACTTATCACCTTCAAAGAAACGAGCATTATCAGAAATTGTCTGTTCTGTCAATTCAGCTACGTGTGTTACAGAATCAAATGGTGTGCCTGGTTCATTGAATGCGATATGACCATCAGAACCAATACCTAATACCTGAATAGATACTGTGTGCTTAGCAAGTTCTTCTTCATATTCTCTTGCATTCTTTTCTGGATCATCACCAACACCACTTGGTACATGGATGTTGCAGTCTGGACAATCTAGATAGTTGAATAGATTTTCATGCATGAATGTCCAGTATGTCTGTTCGTGATCTCTTGGAAGTCCAACATATTCATCCAAGTTGAAAGTCAGGATATCCTTATAAGATCTTCCAGTTTCTTCATGATCCTTGATCATGTTCTTATAAAGACCTACAGGTGTAGATCCTGTAGCAAGTCCTAAAATAGGATTTACTTCTGTATCCAAAACACCCTTCATTACCTTAAATGCTTCTAAAGATACTTCATCATAATTTTTACAAACAATTGTCTTAAACATTTCCTTTTTTACCCTCCTGTTCATTAGAAAATTGTGATTGTATAGTCCGCATGAAATTTATCATGTGACTTCAAAATAATTGTTCCTTCTCTTTGTTCAAATGGTACTTTAACTTCAGAGAAATCCGTATGTGAATACCATGGTTCAATGCATACAAATGGTGCATTTTCCTTTGACCAGAATGCAAGCCATCTATATCCTTCAAAACCAACAGTGACGCCATGTTTTCCATTTGTTAATGTTGCTTTTGTACTCTTTGGATCTTGTAGAATAATTGTATTTGCGAGTTCTTCACGATCTAGTTTGATACGTGTACAGTCCTTTACATGTGTTACATTGAAATCAGACGTTTCAGCACGTTCTAATTCAATGTAGTAATCTTCAAAGTTTCCACCATCACTTGGACAGTTAAATGCTGGATGCAATCCAAAGTTGAATGGCATGTCGCAATCATTTTCATTTGTGATATCATAAGAAACCTTCAATGTCTTTCCTTCTAATGTATATGTAATATGCATTGTGAAATGGAATGGATATTCTTTGAATGTTTCTTCATTGTCTTTCAGTTCCATCACGATTGTATTGTCTGTATGCTCAATACATGTAAAATCAGAATGTCTAGTAAATCCATGATTCCCAGTTACATATTCTTTTCCATTGATGTGAAGTTTCTTATCCCATGTACTGCCTACCATTGGAAATAATGTTGGGTTTCTTCCAGTCCAGAACTTAGGATCCCCTTGCCACATGTATTCATTGTCTGTCGCAACATCACAGAAACTATGAATTTCTGATGCATGTTCATCGACACTCACCAAAGCTTTTTCATTTTTAATTTCAAATAAAGCCATAAAAAAAATCTCCTTAATTTGCACTACCATTATACAACATTAAAATCTTCAAAATTTTTAGATAGCTATAAAAAATTATATATTCCAAAAAAAATTTTCAATCGTTTTTATTTTCTTCTATCTTTCAGCAGCCAAAATAAAAGGCCTAGGAAATCCAGGACTTCCATGAAATGATTTGATGCAAAGCATAAACTGTTCAAATATAACAATTTTAACAGTTGTGAACAGTCACATATATAATATCAATATTTCAATTACGCTTTATTCTTTTCAGCCTGTTCTTCAGCATAAGCCTGGTTATCATGCAGCTTGAAGAAAGGATAAAAGATGACACATTGTACAATGATTGCGACAACAATAGCGATCAAGAAACAAATGCCACCTCTTAAGAAAGCTAATTACCCACGTACAGATACAGCAGGATTGAAATTCATACTGTGAATGAATCCAGTTGTTACACTGATTCATGCAACAAGAGCACCTGATAAAGGAGCAAGAATTGTTGGAATCAACATAATAGGGTTATACATAATCGGTACACCAAATACAAGTGGTTCATTAATATTGAAAAAAAGCAACTCATATGAGTTACTTATGATTTCTTGGGCCAGTCTAAGATTTGATCCCCTTTGACTAAAAATGCTCTTTTTTCTTTCAATGCAAGTGGTGTATCTGATAAGGAATCTGAATAGAATTCATCAATTTCTGCATTTGGAAACATCTGATAGAATCTTTTTACCTTTTCTTCACCATGGCAGTTTAAGCCTGTATGCTTTCCTGTCTTTGGATCCACAATGGTTGCCATCACATGTTTGATACCAAGTTTCTTACAGAATCGTTTGATTGTAAATTCAGGTGAAGCAGAAATCACAACATCATCTTCTTTCTGCTGTTTCAGATAGAATTCTTTCACATGATCCATATGAGAATCCACAAATGCATCTGTTGTACCATCCATATCTTTTACAAATACAAACATATGATATAGATTTTCTTTAAATGTCAGCTTATCTACAACATGCAATCCATAGCCAATCGCATACACAAGTGTTCTTGGTATGGATAATAATGTCTTTGGTCGATTTCGAAACAGCCAAAGAACAAAGTTCGCTGTAGAATCCTGTCGATAAATTGTATTGTCCCAATCATAAACATTCATGGTAAAATCACACTCCCGTTCTTTGGATCTCTTGTCAATAGATCCGTATATAACCCTGCTGGATGATTAATAAAGGATGAAACATGTCCCAGCACACATGTAATCACTAATGTTAATTCCAGGATCCACTGACCAATCACAGTCCATTCAAACTGTTTATAGATCCAATAGAAAATCATAATATCTGTAAATGGATTAAAGATAATTTCAAATGCATGTGCGTACATTGCAAGTCCTGTAATACGAGACAGCATTCCCATACATAATGGATTGACAAAGAAAACAACCATTCCTAGAAAAATCATACGCATCATCTTTTCTTCTGGTTTACTGGCACGTGACAAGAATACAAGTACACCTGCCCATCTGAAAATATTCAATGCATTATCCAAAATGCTGCCACTCATAAATAGACATGTAGAAATAGAACTGTTAGAAAAGAAATGAATATATTCAGAATATGGCACTGCATACTGTACTGTAAAGTATCTCAAGAAAAATGTTCCAATCAAGAACACCAGTGGAATCGTCACATAGAAAATCTTAACAGAATGATCAATCAATACATCTTCTACACGAATCATTTTAATATATACAGAACGTTTCAGTCTTGCACAATAGAACAAAATCAGCATGGCACTCAGGATAACTGCAGAAACCAGCGAATACTTTGTCAGCCAGGCAATGCAGTAAATAAATACAGGAATCAAGAACGTTGTAATATCAAACAAAGAACGAATCTTTTTTGTATTAAACAAATACACAGCACATAAATATACAAGTTCAAAGCCAATCATCAAGAATCCATTATGTGAAAACATTCCCGCAAACACAACGAATGGAAAAATATATTTTACATTTTCTACTCCACTCTTGATCCATTGATAAAGTGTACACAAAGCCAAAGCAATGAAGAAGATTCTCCAGTTTCCACCATGATATGCACCAGCAATCTCCCAGGAATAAAACTGTGAATAAAAGATAGAAGAAACAATCAATGTAAAGCGAAACCATGGATTTCCAATTTCAAAGCTGTCAATCATGTTCAAACACAGCATTGCAGACATCATCGTCGCAAATAACGCTAATGTCAGTGCACCCTTTTCAAAGTTTCCCTGAAACAGCCAGATTGCAAAACTCCCAAACATTTCATAGCCTTGCAGACGATTATTTTCAAGCATGATGGATTGTGAATTCATATTATTTGCCATCAGCAGCAATTCTCTATCATTTCCAACTGCCAGATTTGTTTTACAAATATAGAACAAACCAAACATCATACTTCCAGCCAGCAATACATAAATAATTCGCCCACGAACAATTGAAGAAGCAATTCCTTTCAGATTCGATAGTACGCAGACAATCGCGAAAATCAAAACAAGAAATGTACTTCCTTTGATCCATCCAAATGGTCCCCCTAGACAAAGTCTAGGCAAATACAAGATCTCCAATAGAGAAAACAAGATTGCTGCACCGATAGGTGAAGCAAATCCACTTCTTTTAATATGGAATATTTTTAAAAAACTATGTCCCGTACCTTCTGCAAGCAGCACTAAGATACAAGCAATTACAAATGGCATCATTTTAACAACCTCACCGTACTATTATACTTCATATTTGTGCGTTGCCAAAATATCATACAGATTCTTAACGTGTTCTTAATGATTATTAAGGATTTGCCGCACAATCTTTTTCTTTGCTTTTTCGAAATATCTTCTTGCAACATTCAAGAAAGAAGATATACTAATTGCATAAACGATGAAGAGAAGTAGTACTGAAAGGATGCTTGCACAGAGAGATATCGTCTGGTGAAAGATATTGAAGCGAGTTTCAGGAACGTGTCTTGGAGTTATTCAGTCGAAGATTGCTGAGGCTGAATCGTAAACTTGCGTTAAGAGTTTGAGGTGTCATCTGTAAAGGTACAGATGGAAATTTGGTGGTACCGCGTTTATATAACGTCCAATTTTTTTGATTGGACGTTTTTTTGATGAAAAGAAAACGACGACGAATTCACTGATTGAATTTACGAATGCATAAATAGAAAGAAGAGGAAAAAAACATGAAAAAATTAATGACAACAGTTTTAGCAACAACATTACTAACACTTGCTGGATGTTCTTCATCCACATCTGCAAATAGTTCCACAACTGCAGATAACAGTAACGCAACAGTCATCACTGTTGGTATCTCCCCTGACTATGCTCCATATGAATCAGAAAATACAAATGGAGATATCATTGGATTTGATCCAGACATGTGTGCTTTGTTTGAACAGTACTTAACAGACCAGGAAGGCACATCTTACAAAATTGAATTAAAAAAGATGGACTTTGATAACATCGTTACACAGCTGCAAGGTGATCAGATTGACTTAGGTATCTCAGGCTTCACATATGCTGAAGATAGAAAAGTAGAATGGTCTGAGCCTTATCTTGGTTCTTCTCAGGTAGCAGTATTGCCAAAAGGATCTTCTATTGCATCTTTAGATGATTTAAAAGGAAAGAAGATTGCCGTACAGACAGGTTCTACTGGTGAAGAAGCAGCAAAGGAAATTGAAGGTGCTGATGTTACTGGATTAAAGAATGCACAGGATATTATGAATGCACTAAGCGCAAATCAGTACGACGCTGCAGTTGTTGATCTTGGCGTTGCGAAAAACTATGTTTCTAACGGAACATTCACAATGCTTGATGACAGCCTTGTAGATGAACAGAACTATGTCATTGCAAAACTCGGTAATACAGAAATTATTGATAAGATCAATAAATGTATTGAAACTCTTTTAGCAAGTGATGAATATCAGACACTCTGTGATAAGTATGGTCTAACACCACTTGAAACAAAATAAGGAGTGAGGGAAAGTATAAATATGTTTGTCGCATTTCAAGAAGTCTTTACTTTAGCCAATATTCTGTATCTAGCCAAAGGAGCGTTGTTGTCGATAGGCATCGCAGCACTTTCCCTTTTATTTGGCTTGATCCTTGGAACACTTGGCGCTACTGGAAAAAGAAGTAAACATGCATTGCCAAGAGATATTGCCAATGTATATGTCACGATCATTCGTGGTACACCATTGTTATTACAGATTTTGATTATCTTCTCTGTCATCCCTTCTATGTATACAGCAATTACAGGAAAGATTCTAAGGATTGATCCATTACTTATTGGCGTACTTGCCATGAGTATTAACTCAGGTGCCTACCAGACAGAATTGATTCGTTCAGGTGTCAACGCTGTGGACAAAGGTCAGTGGGAAGCCTGCGAAACACTTGGATTATCCAACTGGAAAACATTAAAGCTTGTCATTCTTCCACAGGCATTCAAGCGTATCGTACCACCACTCATTTCTGAATTTATTACACTGATTAAAGATAGTTCATTGATCAGCTGTATTGGTGCAGTAGAACTGTTAAAAGGCGCACAGATCATCGGTGCACAATATTTCGATGTCATGTCACCTTACATGTTAGCCGCAATTTTCTATCTTGTGATGACATGTGTTGTATCTATGATTGGAATGAAAGTTGAAAAGAGGTTATCTGTCAGTGATTAAAGTTGAAAATGTATGTAAGAATTTTAATAAGACACATGCTTTACATAACGTGTCATTAGAGGTAAACCAGGGAGATATCATCTCACTGATCGGACCTAGCGGTTCAGGAAAGAGCACACTGTTAAGATGCATCCATGGTCTAGAAACAATTGATTCTGGGAAAATCTATCTCGATGGAGAACTCATGGATCGTAATAACGAAAAGAAGTTTAGAGAACAAAGAAATAAAATGGGATTTGTTTTCCAGCACTTTAACTTATTCCCAAATATGACAGTTCTTGAAAACTGCAAGCTTGCACAAGTAGAAGTACTTCATAAATCTGATGCAGAAGCAGAAACAGTTGCATTAGAATATCTTGATAAAGTTGGCTTGAAAGAAAAAAGAGACAGCTACCCTAACAACCTCTCTGGCGGTCAGAAGCAGAGAGTCGCAATTGCTAGAGCACTATGCATGTCTCCAGATATCATGTTGTTTGATGAACCGACAAGTGCATTAGATCCGGAAATGATCAAAGAAGTACTGGATGTAATGAAAGATCTTGGCAAGCAAGGCATGACAATGGTCGTTGTCACACACGAAATGGGCTTCGCTAGAAAAGTTGGGACAAGAGTTGTATTTTTGGATCAGGGTGAAATTATTGAAGAAAATACTGCTGAAGAATTCTTCTCTAATCCACAGTCTGATCGTGCAAAAGATTTCTTATCCAAAGTATTTTATGACTAGAAACTTGTTATGCAAGTTTCTTTTTTTGTATCAAAAAAGCTGTGTTGACTTGTTACAAGTTAGCACAGCTTATTTTTCAGCTTAAATGATGATCTCCACTGCATCCTTGATGATCACAAGAACAATCATGTTCTTCACACGCATGATCATGATGAGAACACTGTGCATTTGGATCATATTCTAATGAACCATTTAAATACTGCTCAACAGCTGCATCTGCATCACCACTGACACCGCCAAACAATGCAATGTTCATTGAACGCAATGCATTCTGTGCACCCATACCAATACCGCCGCAGATTAGAACATTCACACCTTCAATCATAAGAAACATTGCCAATGCACCATGTCCCTGTCCCATTGTGTCAACAATTCTTGAAGATACTACTTTGTTATCTTGAATATCATAAACTTTAAACTGTTGTGTATGACCAAAGTGCTGGAAAATCTGACCATCTTCATATGTTACCGCAATTTTCATTTCACTCTTCTCCTATACCCAGACAGTATTGTAACACAAAAGGAAGCCTGTTTTAGACTTCCCGTGTTTTTTAATATTGAGGCATTGCAGGAGCAGCAGCTTCCTTGGCAGGAATATCTGCAACTGCAGCTTCTGTTGTAATGAATAAGCCAGAAATACTTGCAGCATTCAATAAAGCAGAACGTGTTACCTTTGTAGGATCAATAATACCCTTGGCAAACATATCTACCCATTCACCATTCTTAGCATTGAAGCCAATGTTTTCTTCCTGCATTAACTGCTTTTCTAGAATTTCATTTCCATCATAGCCAGCATTTTCAGCAATCTGCATGATAGGACACTTCAAAGCATCTAGAACAACATTAATACCTCTTTGTACATCAATTGTTTCATCCTTTAATGTATCCTTGACAGCCTTTAAAGCAGTAATCAATGCAAGACCACCACCAGTCACAACACCTTCGCTGACTGCAGCCTTAGTAGCATTCAAAGCATCTTCAATTCTTAGCTTCTTGTCTTTCAGTTCTGTTTCAGTTGTAGCACCAACCTTGATCAAAGCGACACCATTTGTAAGCTTGCCAAGTCTTTCCTGAAGCTTCTTCTTATCGTAATCACTCTTTGTGTTTTCGATTTCTTTCTTGATTCCTTCAACTCTTTCAGCAACAACACCAGCATCACCATTACCATCAATGATTGTTGTCTTATCCTTGCCAACGATAACTTTCTTAGCAGAACCAAGATCTTCAACCTTCATATCCTGTAAGTTCATGTTAAGATCCTTTGCATAGAAGTTTGCGCCTGTCATAGCAGCGATATCAGCTAACTGGTTCTTAGCATTGTCACCAAATCCAGGAGCCTTTGTCGCAACAACATTGAATGTTCCACGCAGCTTGTTGATGATCAAAGTAGACATCACTTCATTATCAAAGTCATCTGCAATAATCATCAAAGCCTTGTTAGACTTTACAACTTCTTCAAGAACTGGAAGGATTTCCTGAATTGTATTGACCTTCTGATCTGTTACCATGATCAATGGATTTTCAAGTGTAACTTCATTCTTATCATGATCTGTTACCATATAAGGAGAAACATAACCCTTGTCATACTGCATACCTTCTGTCATTTCTAATGAAGTTTCAAAAGATCTGGATTCATCAACATTGATAACACCATCATTGCCAACCTTTTCCATAGCTTCTGCAATGATAGAACCAATTTCTTCACTGCCGCTGGAAATTGTAGCAATATTCTTTACATCATCATTTGTTGTAACCTGATGACTTTCTTCAAGAAGCTTTTCAGCAACCGCATGTGCTGCCTTTTCAATACCTTCTCTCATCAATACTGGGTTTGCACCCTTATCTACTGCCTTCAGACCATTTGTAATCATAGCCTGTGTCAAGATTGTAGCAGTTGTTGTACCATCACCAGCAAGTTCATTTGTATTATTTGCGGCTTCATATACAAGCTTTGCACCCATATTTTCAAACTTATCTTCAAGTTCAATTTCCTTTGCAATTGTTACGCCATCATTTGTGATAACTGGAGAACCATAGCTCTTTTCAAGAACAACGTTTCTTCCTTTTGGACCTAATGTAACCTTTACCGCATCAGCGAGCTTATTGACACCATCGAGCATTCCATCTCTAGCGTCTTTTGCATATCTAATTTCCTTAGCCATAAATCATTACCTTCTTTCTTATTCAACAACTGCGAGAATATCTTCAGCCTTAATAATGAGATATTCCTTGCCAGCATCTTTTACTTCTGTTCCAGAATACTTTTTATAGATAACATGCTGAGAAACCTGTAAATCAATTGGTGTAATTTCACCCTTGTCATTTGTTTTACCTGGACCAACAGCGATTACAATACCGTGACTTGGTTCATCTTTTGCTTCTTTTGTTGTAAGAATGATTCCACTCTGTGTTTTTTCTTCTTCTTTTACTTTTTCTAATACTACGTAATCATGTAATGGTTTTAACATACAATTACCTCCATTTTTCCTTAGCACTCACTTCTTAAGATTGCTAACAATAGTTATTATAGTCACAAATAGCACTGAGTCAAGATGAGTGCTAAAATAATTTTAATTATTTCGGCTCCTCTAACATAGAAATGGGTAGAAAATAAATCAAACTTTATGGCATTTTCAGAAAATTCTAAAATTAATATAGTCGACCATTTGACTCATCGGCAAGCAAAATCTGTAATCATTGACAGTAGTATTGCTCCGCTCATTGCACTTCGTTCATTCCGATGCCAAAAAAAAATCCGACCAACGCTGCAATTGCCATAAGAATGATTGAAATCATCACTCTCATAATATATACGTATCACAAAATTATCTTTCTGAATAAAGTAAATATGAATACTCAATGATATTAAAATAGGCTATATTAGCAAAATGGTGAACATATTTTAATATTATACGAATATATGGACAGTAACAATAATTAAGCAGCATTATAATGTCATCACATTCAAGGAGATGACATTATGAAAAATACTGAAATCATTAATTATTACAATAACCTAGATCAATATGCAAAGGATAAAATTGATAGACAGTTAATCGATTTGACAAATGCAAAGAAAGAATCAAGAAACTATTGTATCAAGGTTTGTCCAAAGTGTGGTACAGTTGATCTTGGATTTACCAAAGGTGGAAATGCAAACAGTGGAAAACCTATGCTGAAATGCAGCTGCTGTCATAAACGCTTCACTTATGACAATGGTCAGCTCACACACTATTCTCACCAGAACGAACCAAAATGGGATCAGTTGATCGTAGATACATTTTCTCAAGTACCAGTAGAAAAATCCGCAGCGAATAAGGATATCAGCACATATACAGTCTGGCGTATGCGCATGAAGCTGTTGCATATGCTTAAAAAAAATGATTGCAGATACGGTTGTCTCTGGAGAAATAGAACTGAATGAAAAGTATGTTCTAAATTCACATAAAGATGAAAAAATAGATAATTTGAAACCACCACTTTTATCGAAAGCTCTGCACCATTCAACCAAAATTTGCACGCATATTAAAGCATGTAACTATGCTCAGCTCAGTAGCAACTGTCTGCTACTCAAGTGTAAATCCATTCAGTTCACCAGCTATAAAAGTAGAACATGTATTAAAACTTGTTTTTGAATGTGTAAACATAGTTCCGGTAGTAGCCATGAATACTGAACGGCAGTCCTTGCATCTGTATTTCTGTCTGTGTTTGGGATTGAAGCCATTCTTTACAAAGTGTACAGATCCACAGTGAGGACATTTCTGTACGTGTGATTCAATATTTTCGTAGTTTGTAGTATCAGGAGTTACTTTTTCTTTATGCAGCTTGTCAATTCCTGCACGGATAAAAGACAGTTCAACAGGAGAAAGATGATTCAAAAAATCTTGTGTAATGCCCTCATCGTTATGTGTGTGCACCTCCCGCGTCTACCAGGATCACTCTTATTTAAGAGGCCCTAACTTCCTTCGTCCCACATATCCATAACCTGGATGCTGATTAAGCTCAACTGCAGGATCGTTGCACTATGGTGAAAATATCTATCAGCTACCGGCTCATACTTTGTCGTTTATCTTTGAATCTGCATCCTTGATGTAAGGTATCGCATTTTCAGCGGACGTTCATACCTTACTCTCCGTTGCTTCTCCATCTATGTTTTATGGTCATAGACAGATTGAGATGTCCGAGACTCAACTTTACAGGTAAATCATACTCACTACTTCTGTTTTCTCTGTCCATTTTTATGGACTATTAACTAATTCTTTAAAAAGAGCGTTATGAAAAATAACAAAACAAGACAGAAGATCTGTTTGAAATAACGTAAGCGTCAAATAAATACCGTCTACAAAAATATCTCCAGTCTAGGATAAT
>OIYH01000685.1_pt1 | contig 23388 bp, 25 predicted proteins | sample 1587911 | NCBI WGS metagenome assembly OIYH01 (sample SAMN03283252) | human gut metagenome | biome: human-associated habitat; material: feces | host: Homo sapiens | place: USA | collected 2013
GATGACAAACGCCGGGAAGCAGACGAAATTCGAAATGCGCACGGAAGCGGCCGTCTGCGTGTAGACGCGCTTCATGTCGCGCAGCGCTCTCGCCTCGGAGATGGCCGGCACGATGCTCATGGCCATCGAGGCTGTGATGATGCACGAGAGGTTGACGAGCGGCACGGCCATACCCGTAAGGTAGCCGAAGAGCTCCGTCGCTTCGTTGACGCTGTAGCCGGCAACTTCAAGGCGCTGCGGCACAATCATGAGGTCGAGGTTCGAAACGACCGGCAGCATGATGCTCGCGGCCGAGACCGGCAGCGAGAGCATAAAGATGCGGCGGATAATCTTGCCCACGGATTCGTGCTCTTTGCCCGGCAAAGGCTTGATGTCAACGCCGTAGTCGCGCTCAATGTCGCGGTCGAGCTTCCAATGATAGTAAACGAGCACGATAAGTCCCATGACAGCGCCGACAAGCGCACCGAGCGAGGCACCGGCCGAGGCGTACTCAAGGCCCCACGGCAGGAAGAGATACGCCAAAAGAATCATCGTGATGACGCGGAAAATCTGCTCGACAATCTGCGACACGGCCGTCGGCGTCATGCGCTGCCAGCCCTGCAGGTAGCCGCGCGAAGCCGCGAGGAACGTGACGAAGAAGACCGTCGGCGCGAGCACGACCATCGAGAGGTACGCGCGCGGGTCGCGGATGAAATGCCATTCGATGAGCCAGTCCGCCGCGTAATACGTCAGTATCGAGAAGAACAGGCCCGTGATGAACATGAGCCGCATGGATATCTTGAACACGCGCTTCGCGCCGTAGATATCCTTTAGGGCCACGCGCTCGGCCGTGATGATGGAAATCGCGACCGGCACGCCGGCCTGCGAGACCGTCATCGCCAAAAAGTAAATCGGGAAGGCCATCTGGTAAAGACCGATACCTTCACCGCCTAAGATGCGCGAGACAAAAATCCAGTTGAGGGAACCGATGACCTTGACGACAAAGCCCGCAATCGTCAGGACGAACGTGCCCTTGAGGAACGACTCGCCCTTGCTCGACTTCTTCTCCCCGCCGGCAGCCGGCTGCTCTGTGCCTGCAGGCCCCGCCATCTGCGTTTCGCCCTGCGTCTTTGCCTCCGCCGTCTCTACCTTTTCCTCTATATCTTGCTTGTTAATTGAAAACACCGCCTACGTGCAATAGATATACCAAACTGAAAAAATAAAAGCAGGTCTCCCCGCCTCGTTTTCTCCAAAAGGACAGAATACCGCTGTAAAATGGTACTCAACATTGTGATTATATCATCATTGGGCAAATCATTCCAGTACTTCTAGATAAAAAAAGAGACTCTATTTCTCAAAGAGTCTCTTTCCTGTCCTGCCTGAATGCTTTTATGCTTCTTTCCGATCAAACGGCACATGGTTGAGGATGAGGTCCGGATTGTTATCCATAATCCAGCCGAGCGCCCATTCGTTGCTGACGAGCAGCACCGGATTGCCCTTGCGGTCGTAGACGAACATGCCGCGGTCCGCGCCCTTTAAGGACGCCGGCGTGACCTCACGGCCGTCTTTATAGGCGAGCCAGCGCGCGACTTCGTACGGCTGCATATTCATCTCAATATCTACATTATATTCGTTCTTGAGACGGTATTCGAGAACTTCAAACTGCAGCGTGCCGACCGTGCCGACGATGTACGACTCCATGCCCGCGCCGGCCTGCTGGAACAGCTGAATCGCGCCTTCCTGCGTGAGCTGCTCGATGCCCTTGACGAACTGTTTGCGCTTCATCGTGTCCTTGGCCTGAACGCGTGCGAATTTCTCAGGCGGGAAGACCGGGAAATCCGCATACTTGAACTTGTGGCTCTCGTCGCAAATCGTGTCGCCGATGCCGAAGATGCCCGGGTCGAACAGGCCGACGATATCGCCGGGATAGGCCGTGTCGATAATCTGGCGGTCCTGCGCGAGGAACTGCTGCGGCTGCGCGAGCTTGATCATCTTGCCCGAACGCTCATGCCAGACACTCATGTTGCGCTCGAATTTGCCCGAGCAGATGCGGATGAACGCGAGGCGGTCGCGGTGCGCCGGGTTCATGTTGGCTTGAATCTTAAAGACGAAGCCCGAAAATCTCTCATCGTCCGGCGCAATGAGGCCGTCGCTCGACATGCGCGGCTGCGGCGTCGGGGCCATGCGGATGTAGCCCTCGAGAAAGTCCTGCACGCCGAAGTTCGTCATGGCCGAGCCGAAGAACATCGGCGTGAGCTCACCGGCGTTGACCTTGTCCATGTCGAACTCCTCGCCGGCTTCGTCAAGCAGCTCGATATCATCTTTCAGCGCCTGCCACGTGTCCTCGCCGACGCGCTCGATGACCTCAGGGTCGTCCGGCTCGTAGACATCGGCAATGCGCGCCTGCTGGCCGTGCGTCGTATCGGCGGCAAACAGCAGGACCTTCTTGTTGCGGCGGTCATAAACGCCCATGTACTGGCCGTCCTGACCGATTGGCCAGTTCATCGGGTACGAGCGGATGCCGAGCACGTTCTCGATTTCGTCCATGATGTCGATTGGCAGCTTGCCGTAATGGTCGAGCTTGTTGATGAACGTGAAAATAGGAATGCCGCGCTGTTTGCAGACCTTGAAAAGCTTCTTCGTCTGGGCCTCGACGCCCTTGGCGACGTCGATGACCATGACGGCGCTGTCGACGGCCATGAGCGTGCGGTACGTGTCTTCCGAGAAGTCCTGATGGCCCGGCGTGTCGAGGATGTTGATGCGGCAGCCGTCGTAGTCGAACTGCAGCACGGACGACGTGACCGAGATACCGCGCTGTTTCTCGATTTCCATCCAGTCGGACACAGCGTGGCGCTGCGTCTTTCTCGACTTGATGGAACCGGCGAGATGAATGGCACCGCCGTAGAGCAGCAGTTTCTCCGTCAGCGTCGTCTTACCGGCATCCGGGTGCGAGATGATGGCAAAGGTGCGGCGCTTCTTGATTTCTTTATCGAGTTCTTCGCTTAAAGCTGACAAAATCTTCTTCCTCCTAATCTATGTGAATGGCAATTGTCAAGTTACACTGCTTTCCATTTTATCATAGCGCCCTTGCTTCCCGCAATCCCCCCGCGCGGCAATGTGCGCAAAATACAGGGTCAGCTGAGCCGCACCGCGAGGAAAACGCCGCAGCCCGCGGCCAGCAGGCCGAGGATGATGTTGCTGCTGATGTTGCAGATGGCGTAGAAATAACTGCCGCCGCGCAGAAGCGTCAGCGTCTCCATGCTGAACGACGAGAACGTCGTGAGGCCGCCGAGGAAGCCGACCGTCAGCAGCAGCCGCACGGGTTCCGAGACACTCGTGCCCATGCGTTCAATCAGCAGGAGCAGCATGCCCATGATAAAGCCCATCATAAAGGAGCCCACGGTATTGACCGTGAGCGTGCCCCAAGGAAAAAACGTGCCAAAGCGCGCGCCAATCTGCGTCGTCACGAAATAGCGGCAGACGGCACCGAGCCCGCCGCCGACAAATACAAGACCGAGATTTTCTACCATATTTTTCCTCTCCTATCTTCTCTCATCATTTTCTGAAAATAAAAAAGCCGATGACCTGCACAAAAAGCACAGAAGTCATCAGCTGGATCAGCAGTTTAGGCTAAAGCCAAGGGAGAACCTCATTCCCCTTTCTTTTGTATCACGCAAGCGGGCGGCCGTCAAGGACTTTTTCAACGAGCGTATCGCCGACATAGCGCAGCTTGAGCGAAAAGACGCTTGCGCGCTCTTCCATCAAACGGAAGAAAATCTTGTCGCCCTCCCAGATAGGCAGACTGTAGACGTCCTGTTTCGGCACCCACTCGAACGTGCCCTCGCGGCAGCCGTCGCGGCCGACGAAGTCGCCGTGAAAGCGATGTGCTGTGTAGAGGAACATGTACTCCGTCTGCCACTTGTCCGACATGAACGTGATGATGCCGCGCAGGCGGAAATCGTCGAGCACAAGCCCCGTCTCCTCTTTGACCTCGCGCAGCAGACATTCCTCCGGCGTCTCGTCAGGCTCAAAATGGCCGCCGACGCCGACCCACTTATCGTGGTTGATGTCATGTTCCTTCTTGACGCGATGCATCATGAGGTACTTACCGTCTTTTTCGATATAGCAGAGCGTCGTCAGATTCGTCTTCTTACGGCCCTTCGGGGCTGCAGCGGCTGTCATGACTTGAGCTCCAGACCGACCGGGCAGTGGTCGCTGCCGAAGATTTCATTGTGAATTGTCGCATCGGCAATCCTGTCCTGCAGGCGTTTCGATGTCACGAAGTAGTCAATGCGCCAGCCGGCGTTCGTATCGCGCGCCTTGCGCAGATACGACCACCACGTGTAGATGCCCGTGCGCTCCGGATAGAGCGTGCGGAACGTGTCGATGAAGCCTGCGTTAAGCAGTTCCGTGAATTTGCCGCGCTCCTCGTCCGTGAAGCCCGCGTTGTGATGATTCGTCTTCGGGTTCTTAAGGTCGATTTCCGTATGAGCGACATTGAGGTCGCCGCAGACAACGACGGGCTTCTTCGCGTCGAGGCCGACAAGATACGCGCGGAACGCGTCCTCCCATTCCATGCGGTAAGCGAGGCGTTCAAGGCCGCGCTTGGAATTTGGCGTGTAAACCGTCACGAAGTAGACATCGGGGAACTCGAGCGTAATCACGCGGCCTTCATGGTCGTGTTCCTCGATGCCAAGGCCGTACGTCACGTTTAAGGGTTCGATGCGCGAAAAGACCGCCGTGCCCGAATAGCCTTTTTTCTCGGCGCTGTTCCAGTACTGTTTATAACCCGGCAGGTCGAGGATGGCCTGCTCCGGCTGCATTTTCGTCTCCTGCAGGGCGAAAACGTCCGCATCGAGCTTGCAGAACGATTCCATGAAGCCCTTTTTGAGGCAGGCCCGGAGGCCGTTGACGTTCCAAGAAATGAATTTCATCGCCTTCCCCCCCTTATGGCAGCGTCTTAAAGGCACTCAGCGGCCAGAAGACGAGCACAGCCTTGCCCTTGATGAGCTTGTACGGCACAAAGCCGACATCGGCGAAGCGGCTGTCCTCCGAGTTGTTGCGGTTATCGCCCATCACGAAGACCGTGCCCTCAGGGACCGTAGCCTTCGGATATTCACTGCGCGTCTTCTCGAGGATGTAGTCCTCTTCGAGCATCTGGTCGTTGACGTAAACGCGGCCGCCCTTGATTTCAATCGTGTCGCCCGGCGTAGCGATGACGCGCTTGATGAAGTCGCGGCTCGTGTCGCGCGGATACTGGAAGACGAGGATCTCGCCCTTCTTTGGGGCGCGGAAGTCGTAGATGAACTTATTGACGACGAGGCGTTCCTGTGACTGCAGCGTCGGGCGCATGGACGGGCCGTCGACGATGTAGAGCTCGACAACAAACTGACGGATGACAAAGGCCAGGGCAATCGCAATGATAATGGATATGACCCAGTCTTTTGCCTCTTCTCCTAATGAACTCATGAAAAGGTTCCTCCTGTTCTTTCATAAACAAATAGGGACTGCCAAAGCAGTCCCTACCGTACGCAGATTAGCGTTTCTCTTTGATACGAGCAGCTTTACCCGTAAGGTTACGCAGATAATAGAGTTTTGCACGACGGACAATACCTTTGCGGAGTACGTCGATTTTCTCGATGCGCGGGGAATGTACCGGGAACGTACGCTCAACGCCGATACCATAGGAGATACGACGAACCGTGAACGTCTCACGGACGCCCGAACCCTGACGAGCGATGACGACACCCTCGAACATCTGGATACGCTCGCGGGCCCCCTCGACGATCTTTGCATGGACGCGGACCGTGTCACCAGGTGCGAACTCCGGGATATCCGAACGGAGCTGTTCTTTTTCTAACGTTTCGATGATATTCATTTTTTTCCTCCTTATGTCAGACGTTCATGGCAAGCCACATGCTCACTCAGAGGACCGCCCATATACCAGATTAGTTTATCATAAAAAAAGGGCGGTTTCAACCGCCCAGTAAAAATTTATTTTTATTTCGCGATGCGCGCGGCCATGGCAGCACGCACGACGTCTTCGGGCACATCGTTGCGGCACATGACTTTGCCGATGCCCTCCATGAGGACCCAGTTGACTTTGCCGCCCACGGTCTTCTTGTCGTGGAAGATATCGCGATACATCGCATCGACCGTGCAGCCGTCGGCGTAAATCGGCAGCTGCAGCGTCTCAATGAGCTTCGTCACGCGCGTGACGTCGGCCTCGGGAATCATGCCGAGGCGTGCGCTGATATCTGCGGCGCCGACCATGCCGATGGCGACGGCCTCACCGTGATTGTAGCGCACGTAATTCGTCTCTTTCTCGATGGCATGGGCCATTGTGTGGCCGAAGTTCAGGATGCGCCTGAGGCCCGCCTCCTTCTCATCCTGGCTCACGACAGCCGCCTTGATTTCGCAAGAGCGTGCAATCATGTGGACCGTGGCCTCCGGCTCGAGTCCGAGCACTTCCTTGACGTGGCTCTCGAGGAACGCGAAGAAGTCCGCATCGTAGATGATGCCATACTTGATGATTTCGCCCAGCCCCGTGTAAATCTCACGTTTCGGCAGCGTCTTCATGAGCTCGAGGTCCATAAAGACGGCCTTGGGCTGGTAGAACGCACCGATGAGGTTTTTGCCGAGGGCGTGGTTGACGGCGACTTTGCCGCCGACGCTCGAATCGACCTGCGCGAGCAGGCTCGTCGGCAGCTGCACAAACGGCACGCCGCGCATGTACGTCGCCGCGATAAAGCCCGCGAGGTCGCCGACCACGCCGCCGCCGAGTGCAAAAATCGGCGACTTGCGGTCAAGGCCGAGCTCGATGGCCTTCGTGTAGAGCTCTTCGGCCATCCTGAGGCTCTTCGAGCTCTCGCCGGCCGGAATCGTCGCAATCGTCGCCTTGAGACCGCCCTCTTCGAGCAGGCGGCGGATTTTCTCGCCGTAGAGCGGCCCGACATTGCTGTCCGTCACGAGCATGGCCTGCTTCGAGAAGCCGGCGCCTTTTACAAAATCAACGAGCTCCTGCTGAAGGCCATGGCTGATGTATATGTCATAGCTCTCTTTGCCGAGCTCAACGCGTACTTTACGCATGCAAAACACCTCTTGTTTTCAGATGATGAAGGATTTCGTCGACGACTTGCAGCGGCGAGAGCTTGCTCGTATCGACGGAAAAATCCGCCTGCTTGTAGAGCTCGCGGCGCTCGTCGATGAGTTTCTCAACGGCGCGGCGGCGGTCGCCCTGGTCTTCTTTATCGAGCACGGGGCGGTCGCCCTTGCTGGCCGTGCGCGCAAGGATAGTGTCGACATCGGCCTTGAGGCAGACGATGACGCCGCGCTCACGCAGAGCTTTCATGTTTTCTGGGTCCTTGACCGTGCCGCCGCCCGTCGAGATGACGGCATTCTGACGCGCCGCGGCCTTTTCGACCATCTCATGTTCGCAGCGGCGGAAGTAGGCCTCGCCCTTCTGGGCAAACATATCGGGGATGCTCATGCCGTAGGCCTTCTCGATTTCCGCATCGAGGTCAAGAAAAGCCGCGCCGAGGCGCTGGGCGAGCACGCAGCCCGTGCTCGTCTTGCCCGTGCCCATGAAGCCAATGAGTACGATATTCTTCATCGGCTCACCATTCCTTCCCGATGCGCTCTTTGTACGCCTTAATAGCCGCCTTGAGGTCGACCATGGCATCGGAGCCGAACTTGTCGCAGACAGCCTGAGCGATAACGAACGCCGTCATGGCCTCGCCGACGACCGAAGCTGCCGGCACGGCACAGGTGTCGCTGCGCTCCTTGCAGGCCAGCACCTCTTTGTGGCTCTCGATATCGACGGAATGCAGCGGCGTCATGAGCGTCGGAATTGGCTTCATCACTGCCTTGACGACGAGCTCCTCGCCGTTCGTCATGCCGCCCTCGAGGCCGCCGGCGCGGTTTGTTTTGCGGTAGACTTTGCCCTGTTCATCGAGGAACATCTCGTCGTGAATCTGACTGCCCGGCAGAATTGCACAGTCAAAGCCCGCGCCAATCTCGACGCCCTTGATGGCCTGAATCGACATCAGGGCACCCGCGAGCTTGCCGTCGAGGCGGCGGTCCCACTGGATGTGGCTGCCAAGGCCCGCCGGCAGACCGCGCACGGTCACTTCAAAAATGCCGCCGAGCGTGTCGCCGTCTTTGCGTGCCTGTTTGATTTTGGCAATCATCTTCTGCTCGGCTTCAGCATCGTAGCAGTTGAGCTGCGAATCGCCGAGACCTTCTTCCGTGCCGAGCTTCGTGCGGTCGACCTTTGCGGGGTCAATCTTCACGCCGCCGAGGCACGTGACCTGCGAGACGACCGTGATGCCGAGGGCCTTCAAAAATTCCTTGCAGACCGCGCCGACGGCCACGCGCATCGTCGTCTCTCGCGCACTCGAACGCTCGAGAATGTCGCGCACGTCTTTACGGTCGTACTTGCGGATGCCCGTGAAATCGGCATGGCCCGGACGCGCTGCCGTGACCTTCTCACCCTCAGGCTCGCCAAACGCTGCCATGCGGCCGCCCCAGTTCTGGAAATCGCGGTTGACGACCTGCAGCGTAATCGGGCCACCGAGCGTCTCGTTGAAACGAACACCCGACAGCACATTGACCTTATCCCTCTCAATCTTCATGCGTCCGCCGCGGCCATAGCCCTGCTGGCGGCGCGCCAGTTCTTTATTGATAGCCTCTTCGTCGAGCACGAGACCTGCTGGCAGACCTTCAAGAATGGCCGTCAGGCACGGGCCGTGCGACTCACCAGCTGTCATAAAACGGAATTCACTCATAATATACACCTCGCGTATTTCAAAAAACGTGTTGGTTATAGTTTAAGATATACGCGAGTATAAATCAAGGTATCTTTTTATATTACAAATATCCTTTCTGGAAAGACCACACCTCAGCCCGTCTCTTCTTCCGGCCACGCATACGCCTTGATGCGCAGACGACACTGCAAAAGCTCCCCATCCGACTGTTTCTCCGACCGTCCGAGCTGGCTTTCTTCGATGCAAAGCACACGTTCCGACTGCTGCAGGCGCCGCAGGAAATCGAGCAGCGCGAAATACGAGCCCTCACATTCGATGGTCACGGCCATTTCCTGCAGGCCGCCCGTGCCGTCAGCACCATGAGTACGGTCGGCATCATGACTGCCCTTTGCCGTCTGCAGCGGCGCCGGCGCGACTTTATGCAGCCGCACCTGACTTTTCAGGGCCTTCTGCTGCAGGTCCTGCAGAAATTCGCCCTGCACGAGCTTTGCGGGCAGGGCCTTTTCGCTACGCGCGTCGTGCTCCGCGAGCTCCTTCTGGTAGGCCTCCATATCGCGGTGCACATTCCTGAAGTTCATGACCGCTGCCATATCGCCGCGCGCCTGTGACGCCTTAGCCGCATACGTCTGCGCGGCCTGACGCAGTGGCAGGTGCAGGCCAAAAAAGTAAATCGGCAGCATCACCAGACAGACGAACAGCGCCAGCAGAAAAAAACGGCCGTCGCGCGTCTCTGCCGTTTCTTTGAATTTTCGTTGGCCGCTGGCCAGCAGCCTGCTCAGGCCCGCTTTGCCGCTCCTGCTTGCAAACACGGCTTCTTCCCCCTTTCTCCCTGCGGCCATCCCTTCTGTCTTCCTATTATAAAGATACGCTCATGCGAAAATGAATGGCTTTTTCCTCGGCCGAAGATTCCTCAAGTACGGGGCCCTGCGTGAAGAAATCGCGGTCCTGCTCAAAGGACTGCAGGAAGGCCGAAAGGGCCGCATAGCTCATGGCCCGCCCGCTGATTTCGATTTTTCGGTCCTGCCGCAGCAGGATGTCCTGCAGCCAGACGCCCTCCGTCTGCAGTTCCGGCCTGCCAAGGTGCACCATGACGCTGTACCACGGCAGGGATTTTTCCATCAGCATCGCCACGCGCTGGTCGCGCTGACTGACCTTGGCCTGCAACTTTTTCGTCATCTGCATGATTTTCTGGTCATGATGCAGAAGGGCCTCTTCCTGCTTCTGCTCGCGAAAATCCGCACGCACCTGAAAATACGCGCGCGCATCGAAAAAACTCCAGACCGACAGCGCGGTCAGGGTGACGAGCAGAGTCAGCACAGCGAGGCGGCGGTAACGGCAGCGGCGCACGGGCAGCGGCCGGCCGCAAAGCAGAAAGCCCAATGGATTTTGATGTTCTTCACGGCGCACAGCCAGAGCTGCGCAAAGAGCCGGCAGATAAAGGGCCGGCACGAACTGAGCTCCCTGCGGCACAGCATCTGCACCGGACCGATTGGACAGGACCGTCTGGACGGATTCTGCTGCCGCGCCAGGCTGCCCGTTCAACGTGACGTCCGCACCCTGCCCGGTCTGTGCCGGACCAAGCGGAGCCAATACGGCAAAGCCGCGCAGCGAAAGCTCCTGCTCGGCAAAATCATCCTGATACGACTGAAGCTTATCGCGAGGAGCCGCGGCAAGCCAGTAAGTGTGCGCACTTTCGTCATAAACAGCGCCTGCATCTAAGGCTGAATTTTCCCCGCAGCGCCTGACAGCCATAGCGTAGGCGTCGGCATCGAGCCCTGCTTCCGTCAGCCGTGCATCGAGCTCCCAATGGGCCGCTTCCTTTTCCTCAGTCTCCATCAGATTCGGCGGCAGCTCCGTCTGGTAAAGAAGAACTTCCTCGCCTGAGAGGCAAAGGGCAAACGGCAGCTCCTGCCAGCCCTCGCGCACAGCGCGCATGCGCACCTGCTCGCCGAGGCTCAATTCTGCCTCGCGCGGTTCGGACACCATCCGCAGGACATCCCAGCCCCTGCTATTTTCCTGTTTCCCCGCCTGCAGCCGCAGATAAAGGACTGTATCGGCACGTACGGACAGACCGATAACCGACTGTGATGACTCCCAGAAAAAATCCTCCCAGCGGTGAACGTCCGGCTTTCCCCGAGACAGTCCCGTAAGCTTCTGCCGCAGAACCGACGTAAATGACGCCGCTTCCCCGAGGTTACCGGCTCCTTCCTTTCCAGACATAGACATAGCCACCTTCCTTTGCTCTCTTTTCCAGACAGCCCCGCGCAATCTTATGGCGCTGCCAGATATCTCCGTCCTGTTCCTCGGCTGTGGCCATCAGCCACAGCTGGCTGTCCTTTTCGACCGCGACGACCTGCACGACGATGCTCCTGTGCGCCCCGTGAAGCTCCTGCGGCGGCAGGACGAGCCGTTCGATTTTTCCCGCCGGCTGCCGGCTGACCTTCTGCACGGCCTGTGCCAAGGCGCCCTCCGCAGCCAGACGCAACGCGGCCTCGCGCTCATACGACACGGCCATGCGCTCCGTATTCCACGAGGTATACCAGACGGCAGAGCCGAGCAGCAGGACAAAGACGGTCAGCAGCGCCGACCAGATTACCGCCGAGCCCTGTTCCCTGTGCATCTTCCTCATATTGCTCACACTTTCCGCCACTAGGGCATATCGGGCCCATAGACCACGGTTTTGAGCGTGTAGCGGTGCTTCGTCACGAGGCTCCTGCCCGTCAGACGGATTTCCACGAGCTTCGGCGCGAGTTTTTTGCACGAGAAGTCAAGGATATCGACGCCCGCCAGCGCGTGATTGCCCGTCAAAGGCCGGCTCGCATCCGCCCAGACGAGTTTATGGATTTTGTCCGGCGTCACATTCACCCAGTACGACGTCTGGTACACGCCCTGCACCTTATCCTCGGGACCGCGGTACTTCTTGAAGACGCAGCCGTCGCCCCTGACCCGGATTTCATACGACGACCGCGCCTCATCCGTGACCTGACGCATGGCCATCTGTATTTCCTGCTGCAGCTCGTTGTCTGCCATGAGGAAAAACGCCGAACGAAAGGCCATGGCGACCACCGCAGCCACACCAGCCAGCAGCAGCACGAGCATGGGCAGCGAAATCAGCATATCGAGAAAGAGCACGCCGCGCTCCTTCCCCTCTTTTCTGGTCTCCTGCTCGTATCTCATGGGCAAATCACCTTCTGCAGACTGACGCCGCGCTCCCTGTTCTTCCGGTCCTGCCAGCAGACGCGCACTTCCGCAAGATACACATTCCCCATAGCAGCAGCATCCAGCCCCGAAGCCTGTGCCAGCTGACGGACTTCCTCCTGAATCAGAAAATTGCCGCCGCCCTCAGCCGACCGCGTGGAGAACGGCACATACTCCCAGCGCTCGGACGAACCCGCCGAAAAATTTTCATTCTGCGCCGCATCATACGAAAGATACGCGAGCTCCGACTCCGCGAGACTCACGGCCGCCGCTTCAAAGCGGGTCTGCTCGCACAGATACAGCCCCTGACGGTAAATCCAGAGCCCGCTTGTCATCAGCACGAGCATGCCGGCCAGAAGAATCGTCTCAAGCAGGAAAAAGCCCTGTTCCCGTTCTTTCATGGCCTGCCCCTTTCCACACGGCAGCGCCCGCCCGCGCTCAGGATGAGGCGCCGCCCGCAGCTCTGCTGCTCTGACCAGAAGAGATATAATGTGCAGGGCTTCGACAATACACCATCATCGCCGAACATCAGGAGCTGCTGCTTCGTATTGCTGTCGCTGACCATCGGACCGCTCATCCGGATGCCTGAGGCATACTTATGTTCGCGAAAGATATGGCTGCCGGCAATCAGCACATAACCCTCATGCTGGAAGTACATGCCCGCGCGCCGCTCGCGCTCGCCGTTGTAATCCCAGCCAACTTCCGCCGGCCGCGCCTCCGTGCTGCGCGACAGCTCGCGCATGTAGCGAATATCGCTCAAAAGGCTCTGCAGCTCATACTCGAGCACCGCCTCACGGTAAAACGCCGCCGCCCGCGGGATGGCCACGGACGCAAAGAGCATGACCACGAGGCAGGCAAAAATGGCCTCAACGGCCATAAAGCCCTGCTCAGAAGGCCGTCCTGCTGTTAAATCCGTCTGCTTCAACACCGTCACCTCACTAAGCCCGCCACACCGCTCACTCCTATCACCGCACAATTCCCTTCCTTATGTATAGGGCCTTTTCTCATCTTGGCAGTTTTCCACCAGCCTCGGCAGTAAGCGCTGCGTATTGATCTACCAGAGAACGCCGAGATAACTGAGATAAGCCCCGGCCGACAGGAACGGCCCAAAGGCCAGCGCGCTGCCCCGCTGCAGCCGTCCGCAGGCCAGCAGCAAAAGCGCTAAAACCGCGCCAAGCGCAAAGGCCAGCAGCAGGGCCAGCATCGTTCCCTGCACGCCAAGCCAGACGCCAAACGCCGCGGCGTACTTGACATCGCCAAGCCCGAGCCCGCCATGCGAGAGCCGGCGCAGCAAAAGCAGCACACCGGCCCCGATGGCCGCGCCTAGCAAGGCCTCACGCAGACTCTGCATATCCGCGAAGATGACAAATACAAGCCCGAGTCCGGCTAAAAACAGATTGCCGCGGTCCGGCAGCAGACCCGTGCAGCAGTCGATAGCTGCCATCGTCACGAGCAGCAGGCAAAATACACTGCCGCAGAGAATGGCCGAGCTATCAAGTTCGGCAAACAGCAGACCAGCTAGCATAGTTGAAAATACAAGGACCATTAAGCCCCGACTGCACAATCCCATAATCAACCCTGATCTCCTGTGGATGATCCACCACTGCCGCTGCCTTGATCTTGTTTACCAGCATCTGCAGCTTTTGCTGTTTTAGAAAACTTCGCGACCGTATTGCCTGCACCGCAAACCGCACGATGATCATCACTGATTGTATATTCCGTTGCTGGAACTGGCTTCTTTTCCCCGTTCAGATAACAGTCTCCCGTTGGTGGTTTGACATCGGCATCCTGCAGATATTCTGTCATAGCTTTTACATTGGCAGGTTTTTCCCCATGCTCAATCTCATAAACCGCAATAGCCGTGTCAATCGTCGAAAGGTCGGACTGAATCTTGGCCGTGTTCGCCGAAGCAATCGCCGAAGTAAATTTAGGTACAGCAATCATCGCCAGAATCGCCACGATGCCCACGGCGATCAGCATGCCAATCAGTGTGAAACCGGCTTCATTGGTTCGCATTTCTTTTGTCCGCATTGAATTTACTCCTTCCTGACTTATACTTCATTACCTTACACTATTTTGGATATTTTCCGTTTTAAAAGAACAACAGGCCTCATTGTCCTCTCTAAGCGGATACTACCTTCTTCTCCACACCTTCGAAAACTCCTGCCAGAATTTAAAATATTTTTAATTTTTGTAATAACTGTTATAAATAAAGAGCGTTCCCTCGGGAATGTCCATTCCCAGAGGAAACGCTCTGCTAATGACTGAAATAGGAAAATGGCAAGACGGTCTTTGCCGACAATCAATACCAATGCGTGAAGCCCAGCGAGAAGCCGACGCCGTTGTAGCCCGGATTGTGTGTGCTGAAGCCATTGGACGAATGATGGAAGATGTAGGCGAGGCTCAAGGCGTCGCGGTCCGTGTAGTTGTAGGTCAGACGCGGACCGATGCGCCAGAGGAAACCGAAGGCGCGGCCGTTGCCCGGATGGGCGTGGTTGTAGGCGAGCACGCTGCCCGTGGCGTCGAGCGAGGCATCGAGTTTGCCCGAGACGTGCTTCGTCCAGCGCAGCATGTACGACGGACCAAAGCCCACGGCCTCGGCATCGCGCCAGATATCATCCTCAGTCGTGTAGCCGAGCGCGCGCTCAAACGTCAAGCCGTAATGCAGCGAAAGCGCGCCGAGCTCTTTGTACTGCTTGTAGACATGCACATTATAGAGGTCGACATTGCGTTTCTTAAAGAACCGGCCGTCGAGGTACTCGAGCTGCACTTCGATATTGCCATCGGCGTGCTTCGCCTCGGCCATACCAGCCTCCGCCGCTTTTGCATCTTTAAGTGCCTGCACCCGTTTCATTTTTTTGACCGGCTGAGCCGTCTGGCCCTGCGAACTCTCCTGCACCGTTTGCTGACTTTCCGCAGATTTTGCAGCCGCTGCCGTCCCTGTCTTTGCCTGCGGTGCAGCAGACTGTACTTCTACAGGCTGTACATGCACGTCCTGCGCTGCCGCCGAGGCTGTCAGCGGTGTGCCCAGTGCCGCCATTCCGAGCATGGCCGCCGGCAGGACCAGCAGTGATTTCTTAATTTTGTTATTTTCCTTCCTATTAATATGCATATCTACGCGCCATCCTTTATTGTTTGACTTTTCTCAACGACTCTATCATAGCATAAACGAAGAAAAAATGCGACTGAAAACCACTCAGCCCCGAACCTGTCCCGTTGGGGCTGTCTCCGGCTCGGCCGCATTTATCTGCCCGTACTTTTTACGGAAATGCCGCATCTTGAGGCAGAAAATCAGCACACCGAGGCTTAAAAACACCGCGATGAGAATGGCGAGGGCCTGATAGTCCTCGGCCAGCCGCGGCGAATGGCCCGCGAGGAAGAGTTCGCGCACGGTATTGGAGAACCACGAGAGCGGAAACGCCGCGGCCACGTGCTGCAGCCAGAGGGGCATCGACTCCTGCGGCCACGTGTAGCCCGTGAAGATGAACGCGGGCACCGGATACATGATGATGGCCCGGACGAATTCCATCTCGCAGTTGAAGATGGCCGAGAAGAACATGGCAAAGCTGATGGCCGCGGCCACGAAAATGCCCGCGAGCGTCAAGAGCGTGCCGAGCGGTGCCTTCAAGGGAATCTCAAAGACATACTGCACGAGAAAGACGACGAGCAGATACGAGAGCATCGCGAGGACCCAGTACAGCACGAATTTTGCCGCGAGCAGCAGCAAAGAGGAAAAATGCCAGTCATGCGTGCCGGCCTGTACCTGCTCATACTCGCCGTCGACCGCCGCGCCCACGGCGAAGAAAATGCCCTGCTGGAATGCGACCATCGCGAGGCCGAGCAGGAAGAAGAACATATAGCCCTGCGTCGTGTTGTAAAGCACGCGCAGATGCACATGGACCGGTGAAATCATATGCTCTAAGAGCTGTTCATCGCCGCCCGTGCGCAGGGCCGTGCGTTCCGCCGCCGCGCGGTCCGAGAACGCCGCGAGAATGTCCTGCATGGCCGAGCTCGTGATATTCGTCAGGATGATATTTGCGCCGTTCGCCATGTAGAGCACATCCGCGCCCTGTCCTGTCTTGACTTTCTTTGAGAAATCCGAAGGAATCTCGATGGCCGCATACGCCTGCTTCATGTTGAGCGCGCGCTGCATCTCTTCTTCGCTGTTGACGAAAACCGCAGCCTTCATGCTGTCGCTGCTCTCGATATCACGCACGAGTTCACGCGAGAAATGTGAGTTTTCCGCATCGTAGACGACGCACGGCACATCCTTGACGAGGTTCGGCACGTACAAGAGGCCGAAGACAATCAAATAGGCCACGGCCGCGCCGAACAGGAAGACAAGCCGCCGCGGGTCACGCACGGCAAGCCCAAGTTCACGCTTTATTGCCTGCAGAAGCTTCATCGTTATCCCCCCTTCCTCTGATGTTCGCCCGGCTCATCCGTCCAGATATGGAAGCGGCGCCGCAGATCAAAGAGCCCCGCGGCCACGAGCTGACAGCCAAGGCCGCCGAGAATCATGATTTTGCAGTTCGTATAAAGCGCCGGTGCCGTGCCGTTCAGCAGAATATCGCGCAGTGTATCGCCGCCGTACGTCATCGGCATCAGCATGCCGAGCACCGACGCGATGCTGCTCATGTCAAAATTCGGCCACGAAAGACCGCTGTAGAGAAGGCCCGGCATGATGTAAACCATCGGCGCCTGCAGCGAGAGCACGCGGGTCGGACAGCAGGCCGAAAAGATATGCAGCACGCTGCTGACAAAAAATATAAACGACGCCCCCAATAACATCGCCTCACCCCAGCTGCCGCGCATCGGCACGGCAAAGACATGGATGATGAGGTACAGCGACAGGAGATACGCCGTAAACGACAGAAGCCAGTACGGCAGGCTCTTGCCCACTAGAATCAGCAGTGGATTTTTCCGACGCCAGCGCGGCTGCAGGAGCTCCGTCACGAGGGCCGGTGCCAGCGACAGCATGACGCCAATCTGCAGGCCGTTCATCATGAGGCCTGACAGCATGAATGAGCTGTAGCCGTTGGCCGGATTGCCGAGAATGCGCACACCCATGCGCACCGGATAAACGGAATTGATGGCATCGTCCGGCAGAAGCCCCTGACTTTCGAGAAGCTGCTGCCCCGCCGCGACCGAAAACGAGCGGCTGATTTCCTGCGATGCACTGATGGCCGCGTTGCCGAACATGTTGTTCGACGAATCGACCATGAGCATAAAATCCGCGCCGCGCCCCGACTTGAGGTCCTTATCGAAGTTCTTCGGGATGGCCAGAGCTGCGCGGGCTTCGCCATCGTGGATGGCCTCGCGCATCGACGCTTCATCCGAGACCTGTGCCACAAACGTAAAGCGGTCCGCGTCGGTATACGCCTGAATTAGCGAGCGGCTTGTCGCCGACTGGTCCTCATCCCAGACTACCATGGGGATATGGTTGACGACGTTCTCCTGATAAATCAGGCCAAACAGCACGGCAAAGCCCAGCGGCACGATGAACGGCACGAGCGCCACCGGCGGCCTGCCCTTGATGAGATAGAGGAATTCCTCTTTGGCAATCGCATAAAGCGAGGCAAAGAGGCTGCTCACGCCTTTCATGATGCATCACCGGACGACCCTGCCTTATCACCGTCCAGTCCTTCCAGACGGAAGCGCATGCCCGGACGAAGCACATCGGAGTTGACCTGCACCTTGACATTGAAGCTCACGATATCCGTCTCATCGCCGCGTTCACTCGTCGCGCGCTGCGTGGCAAACTCGGCCTTTTTGCTGATATCCGTAATCGTGCCCGTGACTTTCGTCTGATTATCGCGGCCAATCAGCGTGACTTCCTGACCGACATAGTACTTCGAGAGCTTCGTCTCCGGCACCTTGATGTCAATCCAGTTGTCCTCAGGGTCCTGCACGGCGACGAGCGGCGTGCCGTTTGAGATCATCGAGCCCTCTTCGATGTACTTCTGCGTAATGACGCCGTCAAACGGCGCGCGGATTTCCGTCTCATCGAGCGATACCTCGATATTCTGCAGAGTAGCCTCGGCCTGCTCAATCTTCATGGCCAGAGCCTCTTCGTTGGCACGTGAAGCGTCCGTCTGCAAAGTGCCGGCCTGTGCCTGACGCACGGATGCCTGCGCCTGCTCATACGCGGCCTGCGCCGTCTTGTACTTTGTGTCGAACTGCTCAAACGTCTGCTGCGAAACAGCCCCCTCGGATAAAAGCTCCGCATAGCGGTCATGGTCGGCCTGCGCGAGGGCGAGGTCCGCCCGTGCCTGGTCCGTCGCCGCCTGTGCCTCCGAGACCGCCGAAGCCGTCGTGCCCGACTGCATGTTCGTCGTCACGGCCGCCTGTGCCTGCTGAGCCCTGAGTGCCCGGATGCTCGCCTCAGCCTCGGCCTTCTGCGCCTCAAGGCTGCGTTTATCGATGCGCGCGATGACCTGACCTTCCTTTACTGTATCGCCTTCCTTGACGAGCAGTTCCACGACGCGGCCCGCAATCTTTGAGTTGACGTCGATTTCCTTCGCGTCCGCGCGGCCCCACGTCGTCTGGTCCGCATTGGCCGTCCTGCCGCAGCCCGCGCAGAGCAGCATCATCAGCAGCACAAACACCAGCAGCAGTCCCGCAGACCACAGCCCTGCCTTGCTCATCTTTCCCCGCATATCTACCATCTCCCTATTTTTTGAACGTGTTCAAGTTTAGTGTAAAAAAAGTCTCTGGGCCATGCCAGCCTAAAAAAATATAAAGACGCGGCAGGCTCAGATTGCTAAAGGCATCTCGACGAGCTCCTGTGCAATCTTCTGCCAGATTTCTTCGCGCTCTGCCATATGCTGCAGCGTGGCCTCAATCTCTGCCTCCGAAACGCCGAAAAGCTTCAGTGCGGCGCGGATGACCTCGCGGCGGGCTTTTTCCGTGTTCATCGCCGTCTCAAAATTCATGGCCGTGATGCAGGCCCCCATCGCGCCCTTAATCAGCAGGTTCTTCTGACGGTATTCCTCTTTCGTGAAGCGGTCTCCAAAGAGATGCTCCGCATAGTCCGCAAACAAATCAACCATGCGCTCAAAGATAATTGGTGCGCGGTAGCATTCGTAATAAATCTCGCGGATGCGTGGGTCATCCTGCATCTTCTTGAGCTCGACCTCGCAGAGCACCGCATACTGAAACGCCGGTGACTCTCCCTCGCTGCAGGCGTCGATCTTCTCAATGCACTGATGCACAATCGTCGCGATCATATCGGCAAAGATCATTTCCTTGTTCTTGAAGAAATAATAGATGCTGCCCGTCAGCACGCCCGAACGGTTCACGATGCTGCGAATCGTCGTCTTTTTGTACCCCTGCTCGATCAAAAGCTCTTTGGCCGTCTCGAGCACCTTCTGCCGAATTTCTCTCGTGTGTTCTTTCATCGTGAAAATCCCCTTCATTTTGATTTAATTGAACATGTTCAACTCATGATTTACATTTATATTATAAAAAAATCAGACAAATTCGTCAAGTATTTTGCGCCAAGCGCGTGCAAACAAAAAGAAAGGCACGGATCCCCGAAAGAATCCGTACCTTTCCTTCCTATTATAATAGGCTTATCTTTACTTTTCGTCGAGCAGTTCGACGAGCTCGTCGTAGTCGGACTTGAGCTTGTCGTATTCGTCGGCAATCTGCAGTGCCGTGAGCACGGCGATTTTTGTGCTGTCGAAGCTGCGGACGCCGCGGGCCATCTGCTTCATCAGATGGTCGACGCCCTTTGCGAGTTTCTTCAGGCGCTCGGGGTCATCCGTCGTCTTCAGCGGATACGTCTCGCCAAAAATCTCGACGACCACGCGCTGCGCGGGCTTTTTCGCCTGCTCAGCACCTTTTTGCGTGTTCTGCGTATTTTGCGTATTTCCTACTGCCTTTGCTTCAGCCATGGAAATCCCTCCGCTTCCCTGTATCGGCAAAAATCAGGCGCGCAGCTCGGCTGCGAACTGCTTCTCGACGGCCTGCAGGATATTCTTGAAAGCTGCATCGGCCTCTTCATCCGTCAGAGTCTTGTCTTTCGACTGGAACTGCAGGTTGAAGGCCATGCTCTTCTTGCCCTTCGCGACATGCTCGCCCGTGTAAACGTCAAACAGCGTGACATCCTTGAAGTGCTTGCCGCCGTTCTTCGCGATGACGCGCTCGATGTCGGCAGCGGCGACATCCGTGTCGACGACGATGGCGAGGTCGCGCGCGATGGCCGGATACTTCGGCAGCGACTCGAAGTGGAAGTTCTTGCCCGTGTACTTCATGAGGACTTCGACATCCATCTCGAAGAGGTAGACCTTCTGCTTGATGCCGAAATTCTCGGCAGCCTGCGGATGGAGCTCGCCGACAGCGGCGATTACCTCGCGTCCCTTCTTAAATAGAGCCGTCTTGCCCGGATGCATCGCAAAGTGTTCGCCGGCCTCGACCGTGTACTTCGAAATGCCGAGCACGCGGAAGAGCTCTTCGACAATGCCCTTCATATCGAAGAAGTCGACCATCTCGTTCGACTGGTTCCAGCCGACTTCGCTGCGGCGGCCCGTAATCAGGCCCGCAACCTTCAGGCGCTCTTCCGGCAGCTCCGTCAGCGGCAGCTCCTTCGGCAGGAATACCGGCGCGACATCAAAGAGCTTGAGGTCGTTGTTCTTGCGCGAGAAATTGCGCACGGCGTTTTCCATGATGGACGTCAAGAGGCACGTGCGGACAAGCGGGGCTTCATCCGTCAGCGGGTTCATGATGGGGATGGCGCGGCGCAGCTCCGAATCAGCCGGCACGAGCAGCTTATCGAAGAGGTCCTCGCTCGTGAACGAGAACGACAGCTCCTCCGTCATGCCGAGGCTGGCGAGCGTGTGCTTGATCTTGTCGACAAAATTCTGCTTCGCGCTCTGTTTGCCCTGTACCATGCGGCCAAACGGCGTCGTGCTCGCAATTTTGTCAAAGCCGTAGATGCGCGCGACTTCTTCCGAGAGGTCTTCCATGTACGTGCAGTCATTGCGCCACGACGGCACCGTGACATGGTAGTGTTCCTCACCCTTGGCCTCGACTTCAAAGCCAAGCGACGTCAGGATCTTGACCATCTCCGTGCCCTCGATGTTCGTGCCGAGACGGCGGTTGATCTCGTCCGTCGTGTAGTCGATCGTGACCGGCTGCTTTTTCTCCGGATAGCAGTCGACGATGCCCTGCGTGACCGTGCAGGCACCCATGTCCTGCAGCAGCTGTGCGGCGCGCTCAAGCGCACGCGGCGTATTCGTCACATCGACGCCGCGCTCGAAGCGTCCCGAAGCCTCGGAGTGCAGGCCGCAGGCGCGGGCCGTGCGGCGGATGCTCGGACCGTTAAAAGAAGCTGCCTCGAGTACGACCGTCGTCGTCTTGTCCGTGACTTCCGTCTCGAGACCGCCCATGATGCCGGCGAGTCCGGCCGGATGCTCGGCATCGGCAATGACGAGTTCCGTGCCCTTTGCGAGGCGCGAGCTGTCATCGAGCGTATGGAGGTTTTCGCCCTCTTTGGCGAGGCGGGCCGTCAGGGTATGGCCCGTGATTTCATCATAGTCATAAGCGTGCATCGGCTGGCCGAGCTCGATCATGACAAAGTTCGTCACATCGACGACATTGTTGATCGCGCGGATGCCGGCACCTTCGAGGCGCTGCTGCATCCACTCCGGCGACGGGCCGATCTTGACATTCTTGATGACGCGCGCGCTGAAGCGGTCGCAGAGGTCGCGTGCCTCGATGCCGACCGAAATCATGTCCGCAGCTTTGGCTGTATCGTCTTCCTTGCAGGCAATGACCGGCCATTTCGGCTTGTTGCCCGTCAGCACCGCAATCTCGCGCACAAGGCCGAGCACGCTGAAGCAGTCGCCGCGGTTAGCCGTGAGCTCGAACTCGAGCACGACATCGTCGAGGCCGAGTACATCTTTTGCGGGCACACCGACCGGCGTATCCGAAGGCAGGATGTAAATGCCGTCTTTTTCCTCTTCCGTAAGCTTCGTGAGGTCGAGGTGGAGCTCTCCTGCCGAGCAGAGCATGCCGTTCGACGGCAGGCCGCGCAGCTTGCCCTTCTTGATGTGCATGCCGTTTGGCAGATGCGCGCCGACCATGGCGACCGGCACAATCTGGCCCTCGGCGACATTCTGCGCACCCGTGATGATCTGGATGAGGTCCTTTTCGCCGACATTCATCTGGCAAATCTGCAGATGGTCCGAATCCGGATGCTTCGTGAGTTTTTCGATGCGGCCCGTGACGACGTGGTCGAGGCCTTCATCCGCGCGGATGACATTCTCGACCGGCACACCGGCCATCGTGAAGCGGTCTGCGAGTTCTTCCGCCGACCAGTCAAAATCAATATAATCCTTTAACCATTTGATGGAAACCTGCATTGTTTATCCCCTTTCTCAGAACTGGCGCAGGAAGCGCATGTCATTGTCGTAGAACAGGCGCAGATCGTCGACGCCATACGACAGCATCGCGATGCGCTCCACGCCCATGCCGAATGCGAAGCCCGAGACCTTCTTCGGGTCATAACCGCTCATCTCCAGCACATGCGGATGCACCATGCCGGCACCGAGAATCTCAAGCCAGCCCGTGCCCTTGCAGACCTTGCAGCCCTTGCCGTGACACATGACGCACGAGATATCGACCTCCGTCGACGGCTCCGTGAAGGGGAAGAAACTCGGGCGCAGGCGGACCTTGACGTCCTCGCTGAAAATCTGGCGCAGGAACAGCTCGAGCGTGCCCTTGAGGTCCGCAAACGTGATGCCTTCGTCGATGACGAGACCTTCGACCTGCGTGAACATCGGCGAATGCGTTGCATCGTATTCATCGCGGCGGTAAACACGGCCCGGCGCAATCATGCGGATCGGCGCGTTCGGCTCGTTCTTCTGCATCGTGCGCGCCTGCACCGGTGACGTCTGCGAACGCATGAGAATGTCTTCCGTAATATAGAAGGAATCCTGCATATCGCGGGCCGGATGGTCCTTCGGCAGGTTCAGGGCCTCAAAGTTATAATAATCCTTCTCGATTTCCGGACCTTCTTCTACTGAAAAGCCCATGCGGAAGAAAATGTCCTTGATGCGCTCGAGCGTCAGCGTCAGCGGATGCAGATGGCCAAGCGGCTGCTGACGGCCCGGCAGCGTCACATCGATTTTCTCGCTCGCGAGACGGTTCTGCATCTCGCGGGCCTTGAGCTCCTCATTCTTCTGCTGAATAAGGTTCGCGATTTCCGCCTTCGCCTCGTTGACGATTTTGCCGACCTTCGGACGGTCTTCCTTCGCGATGGCGCCCATACCCCTCAGAATCGTCGTGAACTCGCCCTTCTTGCCGAGGAAGCGGACGCGGATATCGTCGAGCTCCGAAAGATTTCCTGCGGCATTCTTAATGGCCTCGGCAGCTTGTGCCTTCAGCTTTTCAATCTTCTCCTCCATTGAATAACCTCCTAAAATTAAAAAACCCCCGCCCC
>OIYH01000690.1_pt1 | contig 23287 bp, 25 predicted proteins | sample 1587911 | NCBI WGS metagenome assembly OIYH01 (sample SAMN03283252) | human gut metagenome | biome: human-associated habitat; material: feces | host: Homo sapiens | place: USA | collected 2013
TTTTTGTTTGGTGCTGTCAGCTCTAAAAAACGTTATTTACCGACAGCTCCTTAATTTCGTCATTTTTCACATATAAAAAAATGCTTAAGTCCCTTTTACAACACATGAAACTCCGGCTTTTTCTCCCCATATACGCCCCAGAGCACCACTCCTCCAAGGACGATCGCAAGGCATAAAAGTCCTGAAAACATCACCATAAACGGCAGGCAGATCTGGCCACACAGCTGGAACGGCTGATCCCGGTAATCCCAGATCCCGATCTTCAGCCATTTATTACAGATAATCCCCGTCATAAATTCCAAGGATGTCAGGAAAAGCACTGCCCGGATAATCTGAATCCACATCGGCTCAGACCAGTGCATTACCTCGCCCTGAAAACTGCAAAATATCAATGCAACTCCCCCAAGCACAAACATAGTCCAATGAGAAAATCCACGAAACCAGATCTCGATCAGATAATAGGTGCTTCCCCCTGCTGCTATCAGAAAGACTATCTCACTTACCCTTTTACTCACTCTTTTCACCATAAAAAACGCCCTCACTATGCAAATCTCTTACATAGCATGAGCGTTTCTTTTGGATTTTATCACAAATCATTGGATTTATTTACAGAGTTCTCCCATATAATAGAAGCCTTTTGCCTCTTTTAAGTAAACTGTCACGATCTTACCGATCATGCTTTCATCTCCCGGGAAATGTACCAGGAGGTTGTTGCTCATTCGTCCTGTCACCAATGACGGATCATGATCGTTGACACTTTCTACCAGCACATCCTGTGTGGTTCCCTGATGTACAGAGCATACTTCCGCCGAAATCTGCTGCACCTCTTTTAAAAGGCGATCAAAACGGTCTTTTACCACGTCATCAGGAACCTGATCTTCCATTGCTGCCGCAGGGGTTCCTGTTCTCTTGGAATAGATAAAAGTAAAGGCACTGTCATAACGCACCTGTCTTACAATATCCAGAGTATCCTGGAAATCTTCCTCTGTCTCCCCAGGGAATCCGACGATAATATCCGTTGTAAGGGAAATATCCGGCACTGCTTCGCGGATCTTTCTTACCACCTCAAGATAATGCTCCTTGGTGTAATGGCGGTTCATCTTCTGCAGGATCCTGCTGCTTCCTGACTGAACCGGAAGATGCAGATGCTTGCAGATTTTCTTGGAATGTGCCATTACATTAATCAGTTCATCTGATAAATCCTTTGGATGGGAAGTCATAAAGCGGATTCTCTCCAGTCCTTCAATCTTCTCAATCTCCTGAAGAAGCTGTGCAAATGTCATCGGCTCTTCCAGATTCTTTCCATAAGAGTTTACATTCTGACCAAGGAGCATAACTTCTACCACACCATCTGCCACAAGTCCTTCAATCTCGCGAATGATATCTTTTGGATTACGGCTTCTCTCACGTCCACGCACATACGGTACGATACAGTAGCTGCAGAAATTGTTACATCCGAACATGATGTTAACACCGGATTTGAAGGAAAATTTACGTTCGCTCGGAAGATCCTCCACAATCTTATCGGTATCCTTCCAGATATCGATCACCATTCTCTCAGATTCAAATCTTGTCACGATCAGTTCTGCAAATTTATAAATATTGTGAGTTCCAAAGATCAGGTCAACAAACCGATAGCTCTTCTTGATCTTCTCTACAACAGTCGGTTCCTGCATCATACATCCGCAGAGTCCGATGAACATATGCGGATTCTTTTTCTTCTTTGCACCAAGCTGTCCCAGACGTCCGTAAACACGCAGATTCGCATTTTCACGGACAGTACAGGTGTTGTAGATAACGAAGTCTGCTTTCTCTTCATCCGGCTCTTCCTTGTATCCGATCAGTTCCAGAACACCGACCAGCTTTTCGGAGTCACGAGCGTTCATCTGACAACCAAAGGTTGTGACATGCGCGAAAAGCGGACGCCCTAGTTTTTCGGATAATTCTTTTACATATTTACGGGCTTTCGCAATATAATAATACTGTCGTTCCGGTTCTTCTGTTGGCGGTGCTGCTTCCAGATCAACCGCGTTTATCAATTCTTCTTCAAATAATTTATTTTTATTCATGGTTAGATTTCCTCTTTCTGTTCATGTTTATACGATTTTATATTATATCTGATACAGTTCTTTTTTTCAATGAGAAAAAGCCATGCTTTCGCATGACTTTTCCCAGTGACATATTTTATTTTAAGAAGGTGTAAGACATTTTGTTGTTGAGTTACATTATTTTACGCGGATTTTCTGCCCGACGTATATTTTGTTCGGGTTGCTGATTCCGCTAAGTTGTGCGATCTTCTGGTATGTAGTGCCATACTTCGCCGCGATTCCTGACAAGGTGTCGCCACTCTTTACCGTGTAGTACACCGCGCCAGATCCGCTTCCCGTGCTTTGCCCGTTAATGATCTTCTGTACGGCGTCGTATTTGCCGCCTAATACGGCTTTTCTCACGTCGCCATTTCCGTATCTACCCGCCTTCGTTTCTGTTGCCAGTGTTGCCGCTGACGTTTCCTGAATGTGGTTGATCTCGCTTTGTACTTCATTGTAACGCGAACCCAACGCCGCTTTTCTCGCGTCGCCGTTTCCATACTTCCCAGTCATTACGCCGTAAACCAGATCAAGGACTGATCCGTTCGGTGCGTCTGCTTTCGGTGTCTGGATTGCCTGCGTACCTTTTGCGTAGGCTTTCCATGCTGCCGCGTCCATGTATGCGATATTCATATCCAGATTTCCGTTGTAACCGGATAAACGGCCGGCGGAAGAATACTGGAAGATCGCGGGCGTTCCCCATGCTCCGAAGCCCTTTGCGTCCGTCCATGGGTTCGTCTGATAGCCTGTCGCGTTGTTGTTCGCGTACTGTGCAACCCATAAACCATATTCGGCAGCTACCGCCGCCCAGTCATGCTGACGGCATACGCTTTTCGACATATAGATCAACGGCTTTACGCCTGTAAGATCTCTTACTTTGTCAAGAAACGGTTTTGCGACTGCCGGCCCCTGAGAAAACTTCGCGTTCTGCTCCCCTTCCCAGTCAAGAACCAGAATAGCGTCGCCGATATACCCTTTAATGTTGTTTACGAAATGTTCTGCTTCTTTGGCCGGATCGCCGCCTGAAAAATAATGATATACGCCCAGTAACCGGCCGGTGGCTTTCGCCTGCTGATATGCCCGGTCGCAATCAGAATTTACATAGCTTGTACCCTGTGTTGCTTTGATGATTACGAAATCGGCGGGAACTTTTGAAAGGTCAATGCCTTTCTGCCACCCGCTGACGTCAATTCCATTCATACTCATATTATTTTCGTCCTTTCCGCTCATATACGCGCGTTTCCTTCATCATTGCGTCCGCTTTCAGCGCGGGAACTGTGAAGCTGTTGTTCTTCCACCATGCAACCAGTGCGGCCGCAGTGGAAAATCCAAACGATACAACCTGTGTCACGGTTTCGTCGCTGATTGGTAACGGGCTTTTTCCGAAAATTGCAAGTCCGCTGTTAATTATGGTTAAAACCAGAATCGCGGTTCTTGCGATAGTGCCTTTACTCACTTTCATGTGTATTTCTCCTTTCTCCACGCTCTATGCTTTTGATTCTTGCTTCATGGTTGTTTAACATTTTGTCCTGTTCGTCGTTATGCTCCCAGATTCTCCTATGGCTCTCTGTGTTTTTATTCTGCATGGCTGCGAACTGTCCGTCTAAATTCTTGCAGGTAACTGTTAATTCTGTGATCGCTTTTGTCAGTGTCACGATCGGACGTACAAGTGCGATAATTCCGCCGCCTAACGTGATTAGCATAACTATAACGCTCCATTCATTCATTTTTTCACTCCTTCCACCCGCCTTTCTGTTATGATTCTATTTCTTTTATCCGGTCATTTCTGACCTGTTTTATTTTTCCTCTGTTCCAGTCAGTTTTTTATATTCTTCGTCGGTCAGTTTCCCGCGCGCCTTTGCCTGATCGGCCATTTTTAACCACTGTTCATATTCAAATTTCTTTTTCATTTTCAAGAGAATGTTATACATACGTCCGCCCCCTTCTTATTCTGGAATATATACGTCTGTCATTTCTGCCAAATATTGCAGCAATAACGCTTGCGATTCCACTTTTTCTTCCAGTTCTGCGATTTTTTCTTCCGGTTTCTTTTCTCTTTCCGGTTCGTATGTGGCATACTTATCCGGGTTTTTCTTCACGTCGTCCAGATCCACCGTGCCTGTTTCTGCTGTGATCTCCGTATAGTCGTATTCATAGAATGTTTGCGGCTCATCCTGTCCTTCCGGTGTTTCCTTTACTGTCTTACCGTTCAGGCATAAGAAAATATAATCTTTTCCGTTAAGCTGCTTCACGGTAACTTTGTTTTGCCTTTTGTCGAATCTTGCTTTCATGCGAAACTACTCCTTTACATACTTTTATTGTTTGTGCTGTCTGATACTTCTTTTTGATCTTCTGACTGTTTGTGTGATCTAAAATTCCTTTATACGACGCGCACTTTCTAGCAAGCCATAGTGGGATCTTTTTCTTTTGCTTTATGAGTGCCTGCGCTTTCTTATATGCCCGGCGCACACGCAAGAATACGCGCTGTCTAATCGTGATATGGTGTCTGTATATTCTTACACCCATAATGTCGATGAAATGTCCGTCGTCCTTTCGTTTCATTACGGTTGTAAATACGATCCAGTTGTCTTTTATTTTCAGTCCCAGTTCTTCCGCCTTTTGCGTGATTAGCTTCATAGCTTTGTGAATGTCTTTCGCATTTGTGCCAAGAATCAAGATATCATCCATATAGAAAAGTTGATGCAATACCAGTTTTATTCGTTCCATGATTCCGTTTCTTTTCTTCCTGATCCTGTACATTCTTTCGGCTATTTCGTGGTATATCTGCGATAAAAAGACGTTGCAAAGGTCCTGACTTAAATATGATCCAATGCTTAATCCTGTTTCGAATGTTCCGATCAGAAGCGCGATCAGGTTTAATAACGGTTCGTTTTTAATATATTTTCTTAAAAACTCCATGACCTTTTCCCGATCGATCGATGGATAGCATTTCTTTATATCACATTGCCCGGCGTATCTGATATTCTTATTTCGCAACCATTTCTTGATCGCTTTGATCCCGTATGACTGCCCTTTGTGTTTCAGTGCCGCGCATTGATATTCGCCGATTCTTTTCAGAAAATCTTTCATTGCTTCCACGGCGATATAATCGTAAATCTGTTGTTTGATGTTTTGAATCCCGATCCGGCGCACCTTCTGACTGGAAGCGTCGATCTTTTCTTTGTACCATATCGGCTTGAATTTTATTTTGTTCTGGATCAGTTCTTCGCGTATGCCGTCCACTGCTGTTTCAGCGAACGGTCGTAACGCTTTGATTCCGAATTCTTCAAACGCTCCCTTGATAAAATCTTTTGGAAGCCCGGAATATTCCGAAAACATTTCCAGAACGTCATTTCTTTTATATTTATTTCTTAAACATTTATGCACCGCCTTTTGAATCAATTTTCTATCTGTTATATCTACATTCTTGCAATATCGTTTCATTCGATTGTCTTTATAAGGGCTTTCGGTTTTTACTACTAACCCCGACGACCGGGCGAACCCCGGCCGTCCTTACTCCTTCATCTCTAAAGTTTTGGTAGGTCTATAAAAAGTATTTCGGGCAACCGCCCAAGAGCCTGTTTAGGCTACACCCTTTACGGGTGCGAAATACGACGCAAAGTATTTTGTAAAATGAAATAAACAATTTCAACCGAGGTAGTTCCAGTTCGTCCTGTCGAGCCTGTTCCTGCAATTCACGTAAACGGGACCGCCATTCGCGCCATTCCTGAGATTACCGCGTGCGTCGTAAGTCCTTCTATGCCGTCCGGTCGTATTAGGGGCGATCCCCTCTTCCCTAAAGGGAATTCACCCCCGACGACCTACTGTATCAATCGCAACCGAGGAAGTACCAGTACGCCCAGCCGAGCCAGTCCCTGCAATCCACGCAAACGGGACCGCCATGCGCGCCATCCCTGAGATCACCGCGTCCAAGGTCTTCTCTTGTTCCTGATGTGTTCTTTCCGCCTGCATAGCAACGATCGCCCCAACCTTGCCGATCACTGCTGCCGACTGCCTTCACAAACCATGCGCAAGTTTCCGTATCTACTCCGATATCTCCGATCCAGAAATCCGCGCCGTCGTTTGCCGGAATGTTGCCAATCAGTTTATATGTGCTTTTGATTGTTGCTTCGTCTGTGACGTGTTTTGTCCCCCGGCGGGCGATATATACATCCTTGCTATAATCTTCTTTGAATACCATCACGGAATCTGCATATACGATATATCCGCCGACCGCATCTTCGATACCCATAACTCTATACGGGTGTTTGCCGTCTGTGTTCGACGTCAACGATCCGTCGTGTTTTCCGATAACCCGGTCTGTTGATCCGCTCCACCAGTGCATAGAAGACATTGTGATCGGTGCGTTTACTGTGTCGCTGATTGCGACCGGTGTTGTCGTGAACCCTTCTTTCACGTCCAGATATACCGCTTTGTTATTTTCGTCCAAATCTTCGATTCTCAATACCTTTACATCGTCCGCGTATTTGTGAATCGTACCGACGCCGCGATCGTTATTTACGTTTGATCCACTTACCGAACCATAGCCGACCGATACATACGCGCCGACAATAACATTTGCCGCCTGTGCATTTGTTACCGGAAAATAGGTTTCTTTCGTGTCTCTCTGTACTGCTGCCGCATACTGGAAGTTATAGTTTGTCGTTCCCTGAAAAATAGTCTGTTCATTCTTTGTTGCATACTTGATAATCTGATACAGGATTCTATATAGGTTTCTTTCTTTTCCGCCGCCCCAGTAGCCTTTTCCTTTCTTCTGGTAGTTTGTAATCATGTTGTTGTAGCACTGATTTCTTTCTGGTTTGGAATTTTTAAAGGATCGCAAAAGTCCGTCTGTTCCGATTCCGCTTACATATTTACTATGTACGACATACGGGGCGAAGTTTCCGTCTTCTTTCTTTGCGGTTTCCCAACCCACAAGCCCGTATTCATCGTTCGGCGTATCTGACAACGTCCAGATCTGCTTCCCGTCTTTTTCTTCCACGTTCCAGTATGGCGTCATAGCAATTACGCCGACATCTACCGAACCGTCATTCTTGAAGTCATTTCCCCAACCTTCAACCGCCGTCGGGACCTTCCGGCCGTATTCGTTCGTTACGTAGTTGCAGTTAAACCATGTAAAGATCCCGATACCTTCGTAGTCGTCCTGCCCTTCTACCGTATCGGTTGACGGTTCGCATACTTTCCCGGCATTTGCAAGCGTTTTCGTTCCGTCCGACGTCGGATTTGTTACTGACAAATATAATTCTGTCTGATATATCTTTCCATTCCTCATAGAACCGAAAAAGGCTTCCAGAATCTTTTCGTCAATAATTCCGCTTACGTTGTCCGCTACCGTCTGCGCCGCTTCTGTCGCCGCCTTTGCTGCCGTTGTCTGCTCTGTTGCTTTCTGTGCTGCGGTATTTGCTGCCGTTGTCGCTTCATTTGCTTTTGTAACTGCGCTATTCGCGTTCCCCGCCGCCGTTGTTGCTGCTCCGGCTGCTTCTGTTGCTTTTGTTGCTGCTGATGTGGCTTTTTCGGCTGCGCTGTTTGCCGCGCTTGCTGCGCCTGCTGCGCTGTTGGCCGCCTGATTTGCCGCTGCTGCTGCGCTGTTTGCTGTGCCTGTTGCTGATGTGGCTTTTTCGGCTGCGCTGTTTGCCGCGCTTGCTGCGCCGTTTGCGCTGTTGGCCGCCTGATTTGCCGCTGCGGCGGCAGTTTCCGCGATCTTTGCGTTTGCCGCCGCTGCCTGCGCTGCCTGATCCATATCGTTAAAAATTGTTCCCATAGAAAGAAATTCTTTGTCACTCACGAACCCGTCTGTCTTGTATACGGTTTCTACGATCTTCGTGTAGTAGGTCGCTGACTTCAATTCCTTTCCGCCTTTTAGCAGAACGATTTCGCCTTTTCCGACGCCTGCAGCCGCTAACATTTGTTCCGTGTAGGTTACAAGAATTTCGTTCCCTGACAGGGTGCAATCGTTCAATACCGGGTTTCCGTCTGGCTTATAGTATTTAATCCGCGCGGTGCAACCCGTTGGGATTTCATACGGTTGTTTGTTTTGTAATAATGAGACGGCCAGAATTCGTGAACCCTTGTCGCCCTGTTTCATCACGACATATTCAAAAGGGCTTTTCCCGTCAAGTTCGATCGTGATCTTTTGTGTGATTGTGATATCTGCCATTAGTTTTCCCCTTTCTCTAGCATTGCCAACGCTTCCGCGTATGGATTGGTCATTGTTCCTGTTTCTTCCAATGTCGGACGGTCTTCAAGAAAACCGTTTTCCGGTGTGGCAATTATTGTTTGCCCGTCGTCATCTTCGATTCTGACAATGTTGCAACCGTTTTTTAACGCCGTGTCAAGTTGTGCGTCTTTCGTCAGGAAGATTGCGTCGCCGTTTATTTCCGCTGCGTAGCCTTTCACTATTCCTTCGCCCCCTCTCCCTCATTTAATTCTTTCAGAAGTTCTTCCGGTGTTCCGGTGCGCGCTTCTGTCTGTGTCTCTTTCTGCATCGTGCGGATTCTCAAATTTTCATATGCTTCTTCTTTGAATTTTGCCGCTACCGCGTCCATGACGACCGTTTGAAGTGATAGTGGCGTTTCCGCCGCTTCCAATTCTCTTTTTGCCTTTTCGTAGATAATTCCTTCTAAAATCTGTAATGTTTCTCCCAGTTCCATTTTTTTCTCCTTTACAGTGACGAAACCATAAGTCCATTCTCAAAACTAACAGTTGAATTCCACCATGTGATCGTCCCATCGCCGTTGTCCCGAATTTTGCTTATATATTCGAATTTGCCTGTTGCTCCGATATATGCAAGTGTGCCGGTGTTGCTTGTTTTTCTTGTCGCTAACTGATTGACTGAAATTCTCATGCATCCGCCTTGTACTTGTAGGCCGTTGTATCTTGCCCCGGTGTCTACGTCCGTGGCACTTGCTGAATAGTCAATATATCCGTATTGTGTCGATCCATAACCACCAGTCAGTCTTCCGCTTCCTGCAAGTTCTACCCAGTACCCGGAATCATACCCACATTTCATAGATCCTTTTAATTGCGCGGACGTACATTTTAAAATGCCGGATTCACTCATAGAAGAATAGGTCGCCGACCATGCAATCTTCGACGCTTTCAATCTGATAGAATCCGCCTTTTGCTCGATCAGGGATTCCGCCTGTGCCGATGTTACCCGGAGTTCGATCTTGTCTGCTTCTACTTTGATCGCCGCCCTTGCGTACTCTGCGACTGCTGCCGCCGCGACTGCTGCCACGTCCACGCCCGCTGCTTCGATTGTCTCTTTCAAATCCGCCAGTGCTGCGTTATATGCATCGAATTTCGTATTGACGTTTGCTTTCTCTGTCGCCGTGATCTTTTTGTCTGAAATTGCGTTGTTGATTGCGGTTATCAACGCGTTGTATGCGTTCGTGTAGGCGTTTTTCTTGCTTATAAGTGTTGACCGTGTGGCCGTCCGCTTTTTGTAATGCCACAACTTACGCATATTATTTTCGTATGGGTGCGACGTCTGGATCATTGACACGGTGGCGGCTTCGATCACTTCGTAAGTCGGAAGTGTGCTTTCCGTTCCGGTTGTATCTGCATCCGTTGATACCTGTTTGATCTCATCGATTGAAAATCCGTAGTATTTATTACCCGAACTATCCGAATACCATTGAATATAAATATCTGTTGACGGCACGATATACGTTTTTCCGGCGATATCTGCGCCGCTTACTTTGTTCAGTGCTTTGTAGATCTTGCCGTCCTTCTGGTAGAATAAATACAGATAATCGTATTTCGTGCCGCTTGACGATATTTCCGTCTTGCAATCTGCATTGAATTTAATCGAAAAATTACTTCCTGTTGTTGTTGACTGTCTCGAAGCTGAATCCAAAACCGCGTTATATTGTTTCTGAATTGAAGCGTTGTCTTTTTCCAGTTCTTTGATATATCTTTCGATCGTCTGCGCTTCCGTTTCCGTGATTATGCCGTCCCGGAATGCTCCTTCGACATTTTCTTTGAAATCTTCCGCGTCCTGCTTCGTTAGTTTCAGATCGTCCGATATGGTCTTTTCTGCTGCCTGCGCTCTTTCCACTTCCGCCGTGATTGATTCGCCTGTTACTTCGAATCTTGACTTCATTTCCGATAACAGTTTCGCGTCGCCGTCGTCTGTGTACTTCTTTACGCTCTGTTTATACTCTACTGACAGGGATTCCGCGTTAATGGTCCCGGCTTCGATCAGTGCGCCGTTTAGTTTTCCAACCGCCACAAAATCGGCCACGATCTGACCTGCTGCCGTGATCGCCGTTTCAAACGGTCCGCCGATTCCGTTACTTGAATGTCCCAGTCCGGCCAGATTCCACCGCCAGACGTTTTTCGCCGTTGCTGTTGAATCTGTATCCATGATATAGATTTCCTGCGGATTCTCTGCCGGGTATAAAAGTACATGGCCGCCGGAATTTCCGGTAATCGCCGCCGTCACGTCCTTTATAGTCTGTTCGATACGCTTCTGTATAATTTCCGCACGGGTGGCAGATTTTACGATCTGTTCTTTCTGTTCCTTCTGTGCTGCCGTGATCGCTTTTGTCAGGTTTGTTTTTGGCTCTCCGATCTCTACACTGTCGAATCGCTCTTTGATGCTGTCGTATGAGTATTTAATGATCTTTGCTTTGACTTCGATTCCCAGTTTTTCGATCATGACCGTTACAGTGTCACAAATTCCGATCGTTTCAAGTGCCTGTATATTTTCATAGTCCTTTGTCTTTTTCAAATTTTGGAATGTTGCTTTGATCGATATTTTCGGTTCGTCGATTCCGCTTTCTGTATAGGCTTTTGCAACCTTGCGAAGCATTTCTTCCGATACGATCACGCCGTCTTCGAATTCGTCTGAAAAATCCATCGGCGCACACTTTAGGCGGGCGTATTTGCCCGCGTTTGGTGTGTTGATAAACTTTTCAGGAAGGGAGACGAAAACCGGATCTGGTTCTTCCGTTGCTCCTTCTTCCTTTTCCGGTGTGTAATAGCAATACGGGAATATCGCCGTTATCACGTCGCCGATGTTTCTTTCCTGTTCTGCTGAAATCAGGTTCTTTCCGTACCGGATCGTCGCCCCGGTATCTGATCCGCGGGACTTATGCAGCTTCACGGTAAAATTATCAAATTGATATTCCCCGCCCCAGACGTCAAGGATTGATCCTTCTGTACCGCCCAGAATGTTTCGGACGCTTAACACGTCGTCTATCTGTGTGCTGTTTCTGGTTGTGATATCCGACCACGCCGTATAGTTGTTTTCGATCACAGCTTCTTCTAATAGCTGCGCGATCGCTTCTTGTGCGTTCTTCCCGGATATTCTCGGCCGACATACCGGATTCATGTTCAGTTCGTAGCTGATATGTTCAGCGTAATAGGTATTCACGCCGCCGATCGGCTTTCCTGATTTATAGATCCTGAATAGCTGATCTTTGTCTTTGTCGTTTGGTTTTGCCTTTATGATTGCATCTTCCACGATGTAATCGGCCAGATGTCCTTCTTGCGGATATTGTAAAGTCAGTTCAAAAGATCCGTTTCTTTCTTCCTCTACAATGCAAGATATCGCGTCCGTCAGAAGTCCGATTCCGTTTGAATCAAATTGTGTTTCAAGGGGATCATATAGAATCGGTATCACAGACAGCACCAACGCGGCGCAATGTCAATTTTCTTCACATTGCCCGCCCAACGTATTTTATTTTCGCCCGCTACCAGTTTCGGAAATAATGTCGTAGTCATTTTGTTATTTTGTAGCGTGTCCCCTTTGTACGCATTTAATAACGCGCTGTCTACTTCGATATAGTCTTCTATTTCCTTGAATGTATGGGCGCGATCGTTGATATACAACGTAACCGCACCCGCCGCATAGATCTTCATGTACGGATAAGCCGTAAATCCTTCTGTATTGAAAATGCTTGTCGCTTTTGTGAGTGTCAGTGTTTTTTCGCCGTCGTATGAATATTTATACGGGTGGCAAGTGAACTGAATTTCTAAGGTCCCCAGAAGTGCGGCGGCGATTTCTTCCACCGACATTTCTTCTGATACATGGGCCATTCTGTAGTAATTGCGTTCGTAACTGTCGTCAAGCCGTGCATATTGTACAGTCTGATATAGCCACGCATACACATTCCGGGCGACCATTTCAAGATCCTGATATTCTTCCGGCATAACATAACATTTATACACCTTCTGAAAATCTTCGTATTCTTCGTTATCAATCGGATCTGTTTTGTTGTTCAGAATCACGTCGCCCCGTCCCGGAATGTTGACTTTTTCAATAACTGGTTTGGGACGGCCGTATATGTTTTCTTTTTCGTATACTGCCAGTCCCATATCAAGCGAATTCCGCCCGTTATATGTAAAGCTGTTGATATCGTCGTAAAATTCATTAAGCATATACTTTATCGTCCCTTTCCTTTAATTCCTGCGCCATTTCCATAATTTCTTCCGTCAGTTCGCGCACGTCCTGTTTTCGGTTGTTGTAAAATTTTTCTATATTCACGCTGATTTCTTGTTTCAGTGTTCCTTTCTGTCCGCCAAAGTTTCTTTCAAGTGCCGTGTTCTTTGCTGTCCCCGAAAGTGGTGTAACGATTGTTTTACCGTTTACCATTTCGACAATCTCCGGTCCCGCTTCTGCCACGATCGCGCGGCCGTTGGTTAAAATACCGCCCTTTGCCAGTCGTGGTAGACTTAAATATCCGACATTCCCAACCGATACGCCCGGAAGACGGTTAATTAAGTTAATTGCTCCATTGATAATTCTGATCGCGGAATTGACCGTGTTTTGAATCATAGATATTACGCCATTGATCCCGGATTTTACCGCGCCGCCGATCGCGTTCGCGATAGACGTTCCCAGATTTGAAAATGTGTTTCGGATAATGCCCCACAAGCCAGAAAAGAATGATCCCCAGTTTGAAAAGACATTTTGAACCGCGTTCCATGCTGACTGGAAGATTGATCCGAACCAACTTCCGGCAGATCCGAAAATATTCTGAATCCCTGACCATACCTGACCGAACCAACCAGTCACGGCTGACCAGATGCCTTTTATCGCTTCCCATGCGCCTGAAAAGTCGCCGGAAAGTACGGACTGTACAACCGAAAAAATTCCCTGTATCACAGACCAGATCATTTGAAAATACCCGGTCGCCACGTCCCAGATTGTTGTGATTGTGGTCCATGCAACTTGAAAAAATCCGCCTAAAACTGTAGCAACTACCGAAAATACAGCCTGTATATTCGACCAGATTGTTTGAAAATACAGAACAACCACATCCCAGACGCCTTTTATAATGGTCCATGCAGATTCGAAAAATCCGCCGATTATCTGCCCAACGACTGAAAAAACGGTCTGGATTCCGATCCACACATTCTGAAAATATGTAGTTGCAATGTCCCAGATCGAAGTTATTAAAAACCAAGCGATTCGAAACGGTGCTGTCAGGATTTCCACAACTACCGAAAAAGCGGTTTTGATTCCTTCTTTTATCATTTCGAAATATGGTTGTGCGGCCGCCCACGCTTCCTGAATTTTGTTCCATGCATCTTTGAAAAATTGTACGATAGCTGACAAGATTCCCTTTACTGCTTCTCTGAATGCTTCGCAATTATTCCACAGTAAAACTAATGCTGTTACAACCCCGACTATTGCTGTTATGATCCACGCCGCCGGATTTGCTAAGATTGTTGAATTCAGTATTTTTTGAGCCAGTGTCGCTCCTTCGGTTGCCACCGTCCACGCCTTTATAGCTGCCACCATTCCTTGTATCATAGTAACGACATTCCACGTCAAAAGTGCTGCGCCAATTCCCGCTATTAGCGGCAGCAATACATTTGCATGACTTACAAAGAAATTTATAAATTCTGTTATATCTGTAAGCACTTCTTTTAAAATCTCTTTCGCTTGCGGCAAATTCTCTTTTACTGTGTCAATCGTTTCTTTTGCAACCGGTCCCAACTCTTCGCCTAATGGTTTTATTAGTTCTGTTTGTATGGATCTTCCAAGCCCTTGAAATTCGCTTGCCAGATCGTCGTATCTCATTTCTTTGATTTTTTCCATTGTTCCGGCTGCATCTGACGCCGCGCCTTCCATGTTTCCCATTGCTAGGATTGCTTGTCCGCCTGTGTCTTCCCACATTGTACCGAACAATTCAACGCCGATAGTGTTCTGTTCAAGTGGATCAGATACTTTTCCCAGTGCTTCGAAAGTGTCCTGCATTGCTTTTTTTGCCGCTTCGCCGCCTTCTCCGAACGCTTTCTTTGTTGCGTCCACGTCCATTCCTAATTCTTTAAAAGCATTGTCCGCCGTTCCATCTTTTACCCTGATAGAAAATTCGTTTACTGCGTCGCCTAATTTGTCGATATCAAAAACGCCTGCTTCCGCTCCGTTTTTGAACATATTGAACATATCCGAAGCCGAAAGTCCCATTTGTGCGAACTTTGGTCCGTATTCATTTATTGAATCCAGTAGGTTATCGTTTTTGTTCAGCCCGTTTTGTGCGCCCTGCGCCACAAGGTCGAACGCTTCTTCGGAAGACAGGCCGAATTGTGTCATTAACTGATTTACTGCCCGCATAGATTCTCCGACGTCCATATCGAAGGTGTCCCGGAGTGCGAATGCGCTTTCCGCCATTTCTTGTAATTTCGACGGATCCATTTCGCCTGTCTGCTGCACAATTACGCCCATAGCTTCGCCGACTTCCTGAATATCTTCGCCGTAATTATTTTCATACACGGCCGCCATTGCTTTATCCAGTCCGTCTATTTTGTCTGCTGCCGCGCCTGTTGATGTCGCAAGCGTGTTTAATGCCTGGTCGTATTCACTTTCAAACTTCAAACTATACGTTCCGGCTGCCACCATTGCCGCTCCGGCTGCTTTCATTCCGGTTTCTACTGCTTCGCCTGCCGCTTTCATTTTGTCTTTGAATTCGTCGGCGCGTTCCGATACTTTCTCGATATCTTCTTCTTTCTTTCCGACGTCTTTCAACGCTTGTGCGGTTTCTTTGGCTTCTTTTTCTGCCGCGTCTAATTCATTCGAAACCTTGATGATTTCTCTTTGTAATGCCCGGTATTGTTCTTCTGATACTTCGCCGCGTTCAAACTGTTTCTGAACCTGTTTTTCGGCTTCTTTCAAAATATCCAGTTTTTCAGACGTCCCGGCGACCGCTTTTGATAGAAGTTCTTGTTTTTGCGCTAATAATTCTGTATTTTTCGGATCTAATTTCAGTAATTTGTTTACTTCTCTTAATTCCGTTTGTGTAGTTCTTACGGTTTTATTAGCCCCTTGCATGGCTTTATCTAGCTTCGTAGTATCTCCGCCGATTTCGATTGTAATTCCGGCGATTTTGCTTCTTGCCATTTATTCTCCCCCTTTCTTTCCGAATTTTTCTCGCAACTGCTGCCGATCCGGCTTCGTCTGCGTCATTCTCCAACAGTTTTCAAGGTATTCCCGCCCTGATTCCGTCTGTGAATTAAAATAAATTACAGATTCCCGCGCCATGAACAAATAAACGTCAAGATCTAATTCTTCCACTTCCCAAAAATTAAGCCCCGTGTATTTCGCTACCATTTTTTCTGCGTTTGTTTTTGGTTTGTAATGAATTTCCTTTGCGTTCGGGTCGTCATAGAACGGTATAATTAGTTTGGGTCTGCTTTTACTCCTTTTACAAAGTTCATGAATCCTTTTATAAATTCGCCCATTTCTTCTGTGTCGTAATTGTCAGTCATGTATTTCATTGTGATTTTTTCTTTATTCAGGTTGTTCGACAGCACTTCCGCGCATATTGCGCCTAGTGTGTCCATCGCGTCTGCTACCGACATTTCTTCCAGGTCCATTTCCTGTGCTGCCGTAATTTTTTCAAATGTTTTTTTCATCGGCATTTTTACAACCAGTTCTCTACCGTCTTTTAATGTCGTTTTAAAAAAACTTCTCTGGATTTTATTAAAATCAAAATTCATGTTCGCCATTGTCTTTTCTCCTTCTGAAAAAGGCGGCGTTTTTGTCTATACGCCGCCTTGTGATCGTTTTATCTGTTTTATTTATCTGCGACCGGTTTCTGTTCGGTTGTATCGCTCAAACTCTGTGTATCTTCCAGAACTTCTTCTTCGTAGTGAATCAGTGTTCCTTCCTTGTCCTGCGGTAATGCTGTGAATTCCGCGTCCACGACTGTTTCTTTGTCGTTTGCGAACGCAAGGGAAAAACCGGCCTGATTGTTTCCGACAATCATTACCCAGATATCGCCGTCCACCGGATCTTCATGGTGGAAACAAATTACATATTTCTTTCTGCCCTGATTGTTTCCGCCGCCGACCTTTACGATTCTTCTTTTCTTTTTGGTCGAAGTCTTTTCCGCATAGCTTACGCGGGCGGTATCACAAATCTTTTCAAGCGTGTTTCCGCAAAATGTCATTAAGCCGCTTTTCATGGTGGCTTCTTCGTCTGTGATAACGGTTTTCTGGATCTTTCTTGTGTCGTCCTTTGCCGTGTAATAACTCGGCTTGTACTCAATGGTCGCGCCGCCCTGAATGTATGAGATCTGATTTTCGTCTGTGCAAATTTCATCAACTGACGGCAGATTCCCATCAAATAATTTCATATGGACGTTTCCAGATCCCAGAATGATTCTTTCTGTCTCTGCCATTTCTATTTCCTGCCTTTCTTCTGCGTGATATTGAATTCATACGCCGTCTGAACCATGTTTTCGGAAGTGATCTCCGTCTGATATTTTCTGAACGGCAGATCTGAAAGAACTTCTTCTTCGATCCGTCCTTCCAGTGATTCGTCCGGCGTTCTGTCTGTGTACAGTTCTATTGATCCGTCAATTTCCCGGATTGTGTTCTTGTTATCGTCGCCCCTCTGGTCTTCGCTAACTAGATAGACTATATACGGCGGATCTGGGATCGGCTTTTTCGCCGTCTTCTTCCATGCGTTCTTCGTGATCGGAAGCCCGATCGCCGTTGCTCTTTTGATGATTTCTTCAATCGTCGGCATGTTATCCCCCTAACTTGTCCTCGATATAGTCTGTCGCTGCCTTTTCTGCCTTTTCTTCCGCGCTGTCGATGTGCGGATAGGCTTTGACGCGCCCGCCGTTTCTGCTTGCGTGTCCGTTCTGTAAAAGGTGTGTTAATTGATAATGTTTTTTGTTATGAACTGAATAACTTTCTGTCCCGGCTACTTTTCTGCCTATGCTGTTTCTTTGTGTTACTGCCCAGTCTTTCGTATACGCCCCGGTGCGCTCCTTGTACGGTCCGCCCTGTCGAAGAACTTTCTTTCCTTCTTCCGCTCCGGCTTTGTATGCTTCATTCAGAACCGGGTTGCACGTGTTTTCCTGCCAGTTTTTCAGTTCTTCTTGTACCGCGTCGGAAAGTCCGTCAATGTCGATTTTTGCTTTCATACATTGCCCGCCCTTTCTCCGGCGTACAGTTCAATCTTTCCATCCGCTTTCGGACCATAGCTTCGGTATATCGTCAGGCGACGGCCGTCGAATTCAACTTCCTGTTCGTCGTTGTATTCGTTGGCCCATACATCGAACTTGTGGCGGGCTTTCATACCCTTTTGTCCTGCTGCCACAAATTCATCACGCCCGATCGGTTCAACGGTTGCGATCACGCCGTTTTTGACGTCTTCTTCTTTGGTTTCGCCCGGTTCAACCAGTGTGATATATGCGTCTATTTGTAGTCGCCCCCTTTGATTCTGGTTAAATGCATATCGTAGGCCGCTAACCATTTGTCGTGGTATGCGTCCATTCCGTAATATGCTTTGACATACGCAAGGACGGCCCCAATGATTAACGGATCTTCTGGGGCCTTCAGATACTTTTCTTCATTTACCCCGATTCTTTTCAGGTCTGCCAGTACGAAATCGACGTGGGTTTTCACGTCTTCGTCTAATGCATCATTTGAAAGTTTTCGGACGCGCAATTTTGCTGCGTCCACAAGTTCGTTGTAGGTCATTGTTTAGTCGTCCTTCCTGCTTCTTATTTTCCTGTTTCCGGTCGTTTCACGCGGATAAATCCGTTATATGCAGCAACCGCACCGCCCGCGAAAATGTCCGCTCTGTATGCGATCTGTCCCTGTTTGAATTTGTATTCAGTGGATTTTCTCGCGTCGATATCGGAAAAGATCGCCATTTCGTAGTTGCTTAACGGTCCGTATGCCATGCAATATTCGGCAGTCGCCTTCTGTGCGTCTATCACAGCTTTGCAAGCGGAATTGATAACATACGGTACGCCATCGATTGTTCCGGTGTTTCCGTGATTTACGATTGTGTAGAATTTGCGTCCCTGTTTGTCTTTCAGTTTTGCAAATGCTTTCAGATCCTTTTTGTTCAGGATTAGAACCGCAACATCTTCCACTTCCTCTTCGCCGCCGTAACTGTAGATAATTTCGTCCAGTGTTTCGTCGTCAATCGTTTTCATGGAAAGGTCAGTCGCCGGATCAATAACCTGTTCGGATTTCTCGGCCGGATTGAAGAAAATTCCTTTAAATTTTCCGCTTGTTCCTGCGCCGATCATGATCTGTCTGTTCATGTACTTTCTGATCGCACGTGTGACAGATTCTTCTACTACTCCGTCGTAGTCTGCGTTTGGAAGTTTAATCATTTCTTCCGGTTCTTCGGTGTACGCTGTGATCTTCTGCTTTTCGATGCTCACATAACCAAATACCGGTTCGGTTGTGTTGTAATCGCCGCCTTCGGCCGTTTCTCCCGCTCCGTCGCCGTAGCTTTTTACATATGCTCTCTGATATGTTTCGCCGCCACTTAACGGAATTGTTCTGACGCGATCCACCAGTGAAGAAACGTCGTTGAACGTCTCTTTGATGTCGCTTGCAGTGTGTTTCGGTGTAACTGTCTGGGTAACTGAAAGCGCATTTTTTACAGACTTGAACGCTGTTTTTGCATTGAATTTTACTGTCTTCCCGTCTTTCAGTCCCTGTCCTCTTTCTTCGCGCTTTTTGTTCTTCACGTCGTCGCCTTTCTCTCCCGGTGTTCCTTCCCCGGCATTGTCGCCCGCCTGTGCTGCCAGTCCCGCGATATTTGCGCGGTTCTGAATGTCCTGTAAAATGCCGTTAATGTCTTCGGCTTCGGTTGTCAGGGCGTCCAGTGCTTCGCCTTCTGCTGTCTGTGCCTGTGTGCCGATCTCTTTCAGTCTTGCTTTCAGGTCTTTCATGTTCATGTTCACAAGTTCTTCATGCTTCATATTCGCTTTATTCTCCTTTCGTCATTCCCTCGATACATAATCTTTTGATCTGGTTTCTTTTTTCGGCGTCTGCTGCCGCTTTCGCCTGTTCTTCCGGTGTAGGCCCCTTCGGTGTCTGTTCCGGCTGTTTCTGGTGTGATTTGAATTTTTCCGGCAACTTTCCGGCGTGGCTCAAATAGTCGCCGACTGCTGCCACATAATCGGCCGCGTCTGTCTGCGCGATATTGAAATACTTCGCCGCTTCCTTTCCGTCCAACCATGTTTCCGCGTCTACCAGTGTTTCCACCTGATCGATCGTGACGCCTTCCGCCAGATGATCTTCGTATACGTTCATGATTCCGGCCTGTATTTTATCCAGATCGTCCGCCATTTTTCGCATTTCGTCCGCGTTCCCGGAAATTGCGCCCCATGGCTTGTGAATCATCAAGAATGCATTCGACGGAATTTCCGGCGGCTCTGTTCCCGCAAATGCGATTACAGATGCAATCGAACCGGCCAAGCCGTCCACGTATACTTTCACTTTGTTTTTTTCTCCGTGGCGTTTAATCATGTTGTAGATCGCCATTCCTGCGAACACTGATCCGCCGCCGGAATTAACATATACATTCAAGTCTTTTCCTTCTGCTTGTGAAAGGAAATTCTTGATTGCATCCGGGTACTGATCTTCGTTCTGCCATGCTCCCCACCAGTCCGACACGATATCGCCGTAAAAGTAGAGATCTGCGGAAACGTCGGTCATGTTTTTGATTTCAAGCCCTTTTAATACGTCCGCCATTGTCTGCCCCCTTTCAGTTTTGCTTGTACATAGATAGCGTTCATGAGCATTTCAAGCGGTACTTTCGCCGCCTGCTGCTGTCCGTCGCCTTCCGGCGGTCCATTGCCGCCGCTTCCGTCCTGCTGCCCCGTCTGGTACAGTGATTGATCGTCCGCTTTCACGTAGTTCAGTGATACCATTCTCACGTCGCCGTCTTCGATCGGCTCATAGTAGAGAAGTTCCCGGAATTCGTTGATTGTGATAATTCCTCGGTCATACAGAACCGATCCGATTGTTGATCGTGTCTGCAATGTCGCATACTGTAAACGATTTGAAGAAAATATAATCTTGTTTCCGAATCCTCTTTCCCTCTCCGTCAGTAATTTGAATGTGAATTCAAGTGATAATTGAAGGGCGATCGGTTCGATCACGCTTTCATAAAATGCATTCCAGTCTGATTCTGAAAATTTTGACATTAAAATATTTTCATTCACGTTGTAATAGCGGTATACGTTATCGCGTAAAAACTGCGATTGCAACGTCGGAATAGTTGGGGCTTTCTGGTTAATTTCGTGAAATTCCATTGTGTTATCCAGTCCGCCCAGTCCGCCTTCGTTGCTCGCGTCCATGTATGCTTCCTGAAATTCTTTTACTTTCTTTTTCAGTTCTTCATCGTCCGCGAAGTTGTTATATTTCAGATAACCTTTCAGGTTAGCAGAATTTTTAACCAGATTCCGCAATGCCTGTCCGGTTGCGTCCAGTAATTCCAGTGTGTTTTTTAGTGCCGGATCTGGTTCAGATCCCAAAAAACGCTTTCTGTCGAATCTTGCTTTCAGGTGGATCACGGATTGATACGGGACCGTGTAGATCTTCCCGTCATAGTCCCATGTGAACCGGAATAACATTGCTCCGGTTTCTTCGTCTTCCCACACTCTGAATCCGCGTGTCGTGATTGGCACAATGCTTTTGACTTTGGAAAAATCGTCATTGTAAAAAATCACTGCGAATGCATTGGATTTTCTGACAAGCTGCGCCGCCATTTTGTATAGTGCGTCGTATACGGATAATTCCGGCGACCAACGCAAGGAAAGCAACTTCGCCAGATAATCGTCGCGGATCATCATTCCGCGCGAATCTGTGCGAATCAACTGTGGTGTCAGCTTTCCGACGTTCGTTGCGATACAGTTTGTTATTGATCCGATGATATCGCTTGCGTCCATATCCGCCGCCGCGTTGTATTCGCCCCGGATTGTGAATATCGGACTAAACTTCATTCTGCGGAATGTCACAAAATCTTTTAATATTCCCGTTTCGTTCTACCCCCTTTCGGCTTTATTCACAGTTCAGTTTATCTTTTAAGTGCGTTCATTTCTGACCTGTTTTTATATACAAAAAGAGAGGGGCGCGCCCTCTCTTATGCTGCATTTTGTAATTGTCTGCCGATTTCCTTGTGGTATTTCATTTTTACGGCCAGTGCATCGAAGATCGATACCGCGCCGTCGATATGCGCCCGCTTTTCGATCTTGACAGGTTTCATTCTGCTGTCGTCTGTCTGGATCTGAACGGCCACGTTTAACAGGTGGGATTTTAACAGGTTGTTTTCTCCAATCAAATACGTTCCGTCTTTCAGATCCCCTTCGAAGGTGTTTAATATAGGCGTCAGGTTCGTTCCCTGATATACGTCGTCCATGTGGAAGCCTGCTTCTTTCATTTCTTCCACTAGATAACCCGCGCAATATCTGTCGTAACCGACTTTTAGTGGCCTGATCTTATATTCTTTTATCAGGCGCACGAACCACGCGAACACGTCTTTGTAATTTACCTGATGTTCTCCCGATATCGTGAGATAACCCTGTTCTTTGAAAATGTTGTATGGGACGCCTTCTTCGTCGATTGCCACGTTGTAGCGTTCCTGTGGCATGAAAAATTGTGTGATAATGTGATTCTTTCCGCCCTTTTCGATAACCAGTGAAACGGCCGTCAGGTCGGTTGTTCGTGAAAGGTCTATACCGGCCACGCAATAGCAACCCCGGAAGTCGTCCAGTGTATGCGGTTGTCCTGCTGCCTTCGCTACCGTCTCATAGTCAAGCCATGCAATCGAAGAATTTTGCTTGATGTTGCAATACTTCGTCATGAATTCCGCTTTTTTTGATAACGACTGTAGCGCGATCGCGATCTGTTCTTCGAAGAATTCCCACTGAACCGATACGCCTAAATTTGGGTTAGCTTTTGCCAGTTCTTCTTTTGTGTTCCACTTTTCCAGATCGTCGATCATGTACAGGAACGGAAGCAATCGTCTTTCTTTGCTCGATCCTTTCAAGAAAGCTGTTGATCGTTTCATCAGTTCGTCGAAGATTCCGTCGTTGACATATCCGGCGGTCGATGTAGAAAGCGTGATCGGCTCTGTTCGCGCTCCTGTACCTGATACCATAACTTCGTACTGCTTCAAGCCCTGATCGCCCGGCCATGCTTCCATTTCGTCGTTGGTCGTCATGGTCGGGTTGAAGCCGTCCGCCTTCTTTGCGTTGAACGCAATCTTTTTGATTGTGGTGTTTAATTCCGCTATGTAGATATCGGATCGCCGCTTCTTTGTCACTTCTGCCAGTTCTTCTTCCGCTTGCGTGATCTTGTAAAAGCTGTCATACACGATATCAGCCTGATCTAGTTTCGGCGCAAGACAATATAATTCGCTGCCGTATTCTCCGTCGATATACGCCACATATGCCATAATTGCCGCCGCGAAAAGGCTTTTCCCGTTCTTACGTCCGACTAAAAGAAAGATTTCCCGAAACTGCCGCCTATGTGTCTTTTTATCCAGTATTCCGAAAATTGCCGAAACAATAGCTTTCTGCCATAGTTCCAACTTGAAAAGGTCGTTCCGTCCCTTTGAGTGGTGGCAGAAATTTTCGATAAACTGGATTGCCTTATTTGCTTTTTTTGCGTCAAAATCCCAGTCGCCGGATTTTATGCCGTCAACTAGGATTTTATAAATTTTCTTTATCCATTTTCCCGCTATGATCTGCCCGCGTTCGATCTTGTCGTGATATTCGACAATGTAATTCACATATACGTTATGCATTTCTAAACGCTGCCAACTTGCTTATTTTCTCCGTCTGCTGTTGTGGTAAATACTCGATCAGTTTGTCGATATTTGAGTTATACGCCCGTGAATATTTGTCGAAGGTTGCAACTGCCGGATTCTCTTTCATATATCTTTGTGAGCCGTTGACAACTTC
>OIYH01000697.1_pt1 | contig 22941 bp, 19 predicted proteins | sample 1587911 | NCBI WGS metagenome assembly OIYH01 (sample SAMN03283252) | human gut metagenome | biome: human-associated habitat; material: feces | host: Homo sapiens | place: USA | collected 2013
GACCTCGCCCGCCTCGGCGGTGTCATGGTCAAGGGCACGACCCTGAAGCCGCGCCGCGGCAACGACGGCGTGCGCATCACGGAAACGCCGAAGGGCATGCTCAACTGCATCGGCCTTGAAAATCCGGGCGTTGCGGTGTTTCTCAAGGAAACCCTGCCGCGCATCAAAGCGTACGGCATGAACGTCATTGTCAACATCTCGGGCAGCACGGCCGAGGAGTACGGCGAGCTCGCCGGCCTCCTCGATGTCGATGGCGTGGCGGCAATTGAGCTCAACGTTTCGTGCCCGAATGTCAAGGAAGGCGGCATCGTCTTCGGCACGGACCCGGCAGCAGCTTCTGCCGTTGTGCGCGAGGCTAAGGCCCATACAAAAAAGCCGGTCATTCTCAAGCTCTCGCCGAATGTGACGGACATCGTCACGATGGCCAAGGCAGGGGAAGAAGCCGGTGCCGATGCGATTTCCCTCATTAATACGCTTCTCGGCATGGAAATCGACATTCACCGCTATCAGCCGGTGCTCGGCAATATCACCGGCGGCCTTTCGGGCCCATGCGTCAAACCTGTAGCCGTACGCATGGTCTGGCAGGTCGCACAGGCCGTCCATATCCCGATTATCGGCATGGGCGGCATCGCGAGTGCCGAAGATGCCGTCGAGTTCTTCCTCGCGGGCGCGAGTGCTGTTGCCGTCGGTACGGCAAACTTCACGGACCCCGAAATCACGATGAAAATCTGCGACGGCCTGACGAAGTACCTCAAGAAGCAGGGCTTTACGCATATCAATAAAATGGTCGGCAAAGCAAATCCGGGCTTTCTCGGGTTTGCCAAGGCCGATTCAGGGGAAGGAGCGAAGGCAGAATGACGATGAAAGCAGATGACCGCCTGATTGCGGCGCTTGACTTCCACACGATGGCGGAGGTCAAGGCCCTTGTCGAGACGCTCGGTGACAGCGTTTCCTATTATAAAGTCGGCATGGAGCTGTTCTACAGCGTTGGCGGCGAAGTCGTCCGCTATCTGCGCGAGAAAGACAAACACGTTTTTCTCGACCTCAAGCTCCACGATATCCCGAATACCGTCGCCGGCGGCCTTTGCTCGCTGATGAATCTCGGCGCGGACATCCTCAATGTTCACGCGAGCGGCGGCTATACGATGATGAAGACGGCAGCCGACCGCCTGCACGCGGAAGCGGAAAAGCAGGGCGTACCGTGCCCAAAGCTCATTGCCATCACGGTGCTCACGAGCATCAATCAGGAAGACTGGGATGGCGTGGGGCAGACGCTGCCGATTAAAGACGCGGTCGTGCGCCTCGCAAAGCTTGCAAAGTCGGCCGGTCTTGACGGCGTGGTTGCTTCGCCGCAGGAAGCCGCGCTCATTCGCGAGGCCTGCGGTGAGGATTTCCTCATCGTGACGCCGGGCGTGCGTCCGGCGGGCTCGGCGGTCAATGACCAGAGCCGCATTGCGACGCCGGCGACGGCGCTCAAAAACGGCGCGAGCCATCTCGTCATCGGCCGTCCGATTCGCGCAGCGGCGGACCCGAAGGCTGCGGTCGAAGCTATCTTGAAAGAAATGGAGACGGTGAAATAACATGGGTATGACAGAACAAGAAGTAAAAGATCTCCTGATGAAGACGAATGCCATCATGAACGGCCACTTCCTGCTGACGTCGGGCCTGCACAGCCCGCATTATGTGGAGAAGTTCAATGTGCTGCAGCATCCGAAATACACGCAGCAGCTCTGCGAGGCGATGGCGGAAAAATTTAAGGACGCGAATATTGAGACGGTTGTCGGCCCGATGACCGGCGGCATTCTGCTCGCGCATGAGACGGGCAAGGCGCTTGGTACGCGCGCAATCTTTACGGAGCGCGTGAACGGCAAGATGACGTTCCGCCGCGGTTTCCACCTGCATCCGGGCGAGCGCTGCCTGATTGTCGAGGATATTGTGACGACGGGCGGGTCCATCAAGGAAGTCATTGATGTCGTCAAGGCTAATGGCGGCGTGCCGGTGGCTGTGAGCATGCTCGTGGACCGCAGCGGCGGCAAGGTCAATTTCGGCGATGTGCCGTGCACGGCTCTGCTGCATCTCAATGTGGAGACGTACAAGCCGGAGGAGTGCCCGCTGTGCAAGCAGGGAATTCCGATGACGAAGCGCGGACGGACTGGTCGCTAAAGGCAAAAGGCATACCAGTAATGCGACCGTGTGTGGATCGACGGGTAAAAAATAATATAGAATGGAGTCTCTTTGGGAGATACGAGGGGCAGTCAGTGAAAACTGGCTGCTTCTTTTTTTCGTACGCGGGGATGGGGGTCACGGAGGGGAGGCGCCGACGCAGGCTGCCTGACGCTTCGCATGGCCGGTGGCTAAATTTATTTTTTGTCTTTTATGGCAGCCTTACGGAAGGGCTAAACGCACTTCGTTTGAACGACGCCCTTCCGCAAGGGTTCTGGCGGACAAAAAATAAATTCTTCACGCCAGCGGCCAAAGCTCCGCTTACAGGTAGCCTGCGTCGGCTCACAATCCTGCACGTATTGGGTACGCGTGCCGGTTTGGCGATGCTGGATCGTGCTGCGGCTGGATGTGGGGATTTTTTGCTCGTGCTTCGCACATCGCTAGTGCTGAGCCTATAAAGCCTCCACCTTTAGGGGGAGGTGGGCCCGCAGGGCTCGGAAGGGGTCCTTGTCTTCTGCTCTTTGTCGTGATACGATAATAATAGAAAATGTATCTAAAAAGGAGCGATTGCGATGAAGTGCGATTGTGCAAACTGTCCTACGCATGTCTGCTATACGAAGGGGGTCGACTGCACTGGCGTAGATAAAGATACAGTGCTGGCGGAGTATACGGAAGAGGAGCGCCGGATTATGAAGGCGGCGGCTTATGTGGAAGGGACGTTCTACAGCAATATTACGCGGCTGCAGGAGACGGCGGAGTTTGCGAAGGCGATGGGCTATAATAAGCTGGGAATGGCGTTCTGTATTGGGCTGAATGAGGAAGCGCGCTACATTGCGCGGTTTTATGAAAAGCAGGGCTTTACGTTTTACAGTGTGTGCTGCAAGAACTGCAGTGTGGCGAAGAAGGAGCTGGGGCTGAAGCAGGTGAAGCCGGAGCTTCCGCATGAGGCGATGTGCAATCCGAAGATGCAGGCGAAGTTCCTTGCGGAGAAGGGGACGGAGCTTTATATTTCGTGCGGGCTCTGTGTCGGGCATGATACGATTTTCAATCAGAGCTGTGCGGGGCCGGTGACGACGCTTGTCGTGAAGGACAGGCTTTTGGCGCATAATCCGCTCGGGGCGATTTATTCGCGGTACTGGAAGCGGAAGCTTGGCATCATGGAGCCGGGGGAGGTTTAAGAAGGTCGGAGCGTTTACCTCTTGTTAACCAATCGATAATCTCTTTGTGTACAAAATCCTCTATAATGTAAAGTGTAGAAAGTGAATCACGTCGATTTAGAGGGGGCTTCCTCAATGAAAAACGCATTTCCAGCCATGCATTGCCACTGCTTTAAGGACATCAGCCTGAAATCGCAGCGCCGGATGATGCAGGATGCGTCGCGCGGCAAATGGTATAATCTCGTTCGTTTGCGGGATATTCCGGCGTTTGCGGCGTGGCTTACGGATGATTTTCACGAATGGACGGAACAGAGTCCGGACGAAGGGGAGGCCCTGCGCGCGCAGAAGAACGGCATGACCATCGTGGTCTGGTACGATGGCCGCCGGACAATCTGCGGCCGCCACGCCATGCTGCTCTGGCACACGTTCTGCTGCTTTCGTGAGGATATCCTCAACGGCACGGCGCCGGGCAGTGTGAATACGGCGGAAGAAAGCGCGGAAGAAAATACGTTTGAGGAACTTCAGGAAGCCTGATTTCTTTAGGATGCACGGCAGGGGCCATCGTTTGACGATGGCCCTTTTCGTATACTGCGGATGTTGCGGAAATTTTGGAAAAGCATCTTTTGAGGACAGGTGGGGTGGTTGGGCTTTTTCGTTCTGCCTGTGTTATAATAAAGGCTAAGACTTTACGATTTAAAAAGGATTTATGCTCATGGTTCAATACGATGATAAGAAAACAGAGACGCCTGTGCCGCATGCGGCGGTGAGTTCCATCAGCATGACGCTGGGTCTTTTCGCTTTGGGCATTGCGTGGCGCAAGGCGGGGGTGCTTTTAGGGCTGCCGCGGGAAATCGGCGAGGGAATCCTCGCATTTACGTTTGTGCTCTGGCTTTTCCTGCTCGCGCATTATGCGGGACAGGTCCTGCGCAGTCCCAACGGGGCAGGACCTGAGCTCTTTTTGCAGCTCAAGGACCCGTTTTTCACGCTCGTACCCATCACAACGGGGCTTGCGAGCGTTGCGCTGCTGCCGTATGTGCCGGGACTGGCCGAGGTCATGCTGGTCGTTGGCGTCGTGGGACAGCTCTGTTTCAGTTCGTACCATATCGGCGGACAGTGGCAGGGCGGTACGCCGCTGGCCATGGAGACGCCGGCCATGTACATGCCGACGGTCGGCGCGAATTTTGCCTCGGCCATCGCCCTCGGCGCGTTTGGCGAAAATGAATGGGGTTATCTGTTCTTCGGCGCGGGTTTTCTCTCGTGGATGAGCCTCGAGTCGGCCTATCTGTTCCGGCTGCGCACGGATAAGCCGATGCCCGAAAAGAAACGGCCGCTCATGGGCATCCAGCTTGCACCGGCGTTTGTCGGCAGCTCGGCGTACCTTTCGTGCAGCGGCGGGCAGATTGACGCGGTCGTTCTCGGCCTCATCGGCTACGGCATCCTCAATCTCTTTTTCCTGCTGCGCCTCGTCACGTGGATTCTGCGCGTCGGCCTTTCGATGTCGCTCTGGGCGTTCTCGTTTGCCATGGCCTCGATGGTCAATGTCGGTTTTCATCTCTGGCATGCCAATATGACCGGTTCTTTCCACGTGCTCGGCCTGACCTTTGTCGCGTTTGGCACGTTTATCATCGCCCTGCTGCTCTGCGGCACCGCCCGTCTCATCGCCCTGCACAGATAGCATGCAATCGTGCGTATAAAAGTATAAAAGCATAGAGAAAGAGGCATTTCTTCGCGGCCGCGCTGCGGTGTGAGAAGAAATGCCTCTTTCTTTAGTAGCAGACAGGGAGATGTTTAGATGGGAGAATTTTGCTTAGAAAATTATTCGTGCTGACCTTGTTGGCCATGGCCGTGCTGGCCGCAGCCGTGTCCGCCATGGCATTCATGTTCATGATGCGAGCAATGGACGGCCGGGTCATAGTTGAGCTTGCCGGCGAGGAATTCTTCGACGGCCTGGTCGGCACTGCCCGAAGTACCGCCATAGAGCGTGATGCCGGCATTTGCGAGGGCCGACTGAGCACCGGCACCGATGCCGCCGCAAATCAGCGTGTCGACGCCATGCTGCTGCAGGAGAACGGCCAGAGCGGCGTGGCCGGCGCCGTTGCAGGGCAGGACCTCGGACGACACAACTTTGCTGTCTTCAATCGTATAGAGCTTAAAAGCCTGCGTCTTGCCGAAATGCTGGAAAATCGTCTGATTGGCTTCATTATAAGTAACTGCGAGTTTCATGGAAAAATCCCCTTTCATATCATTTACATGGGTCATAGGATTTGCCGGATTGGCAAAGGAATGACAGCAATAGGCTGTCTTGGCATCTGAATTAGCCGACTTGGAAGCGAACGGGCACGGAATGCCGGGCATATCCCGACAAAAAGCGTAGCTGCCGCCCGCAATCTGCAGGGGCCGTCCCTCGACAAGCGCCGCTGTCAGCCGTTTGCGCGCCGAGGCGTAGAGAGCCTGCACGGTCGTACGGGCGACGAGCATCTGCGCAGCGCATTCTTCCTGCGTCAATCCCTCATAGTCGAGCAGCCTCAGGCACTCGTATTCCTCGAGTGTCATCGTGATGCGCGGCCTGTCCGTCGGCGGCTCGGGGCCAAATACCTCAAACTGCGGCCTTTGACAGATGCGGCGTTTTTTGCAGGGTCTGGCCATGGCATCACTTCCTTCCTGAACTTCCTTGAATTTCTGAATTGTTGTTATTGACATATGTCATTTACTATCTTTATTATACCGTATTCCTGACATATGTCAATAACTATTATTTTGCATAGCACTTACTATTCTCTTTTCGTATGACACTTTCTTTAAAGTAAGTATTTCTCATAACAGCCATCTTTTTGTATAATATAGTTGAAAAGAGATTTCAGGAAGTTTTACCGTTTTAGCGAATATAAGAAGATAATAGGAAGATTCTTTCCTTATGATAAGCACAGTGAAGGAACAGTGAAGGATAGGAAAGGAAAATATCATGAACAGCAATAAAGATAGAGAAAAAACGGAAGGAAAAAGCGGCCCAAAGATGTCACGCCGCAAATTCTTGGCCATCTGCGCGAGTGCTGTTGTGCTCGCTGGCGGCGGCTGGGCGCTGTCGCGCAACGAGGTAGTCAATCGTCTGGCCGGCAGGGCCATGGGCGCGGCTCAGGGCAAACTGCCCATCGATTATCTGCGTCAGGTCATCGCGGCCGACAACGAACACGCGCGCACGATTATGTGGCAGTCAGATGTAAATCTGCACGAACCTGCGGTCGAATACCGGCTGCAGGGAGAGAGTCATATCTCGTCGGTACCGGCAGAACACGAGACATTTGCCGATGACGGCGTGAGCGTCGAGCTCTACACGGCAAAACTCAGCGGACTTGAGGCCGGCAAAACCTACGAATACCGAATCAAGGCTGATGGCCAGCAGGATGACTGGCACCGTCTGCAGACTGACGGCGGCGGCTGTTTTTCCGCCCTGATTTTCCCCGATTCACAGTCGAACGACTACACCGACTGGAAAAATCTCGCGCAGGATGCCGCTAAGCGTAACGGGCAGGCAGATTTCTTCATCAACATGGGCGACCTGGTCGACAACGGCGAGGACCACCGTCAATGGGATGCGTGGTTCGATGCCTTGGCCGGCATCATCGATCGCATCCCTGTGGCCCCGCTCATGGGCAATCACGAGACCTACAACGAGCAGTGGAAAGTCCGCGAGCCCGTGGCATATCTCAGGGAGTTTGCCCTGCCCGACAATGGCAGCGAAGAATTTGCGCGCCGCTATTATTCGTTTGACTACGGCGAGGCTCATTTCATCGTCATTGATACGCAGACCGATGAAGCCGCTGACTTTCATCAGGGGCTTCTTGAGACGCAGCAGGCCTGGTTCCGCGAAGATGTCAAAAAGTCTGACAAGAAATGGAAGATTGTCCTGATGCACAAAGACCCGCTGCAGTACCGCTTCACACGCAATGCTGACCGCAAGGAAGGTTTTTCCGATGAAGGGCGCGAGTGGATGCCGCTTTTTGACGAGGCTGGCATCGATATCGTCTTTTCCGCGCATCTGCACACGTACCGCAACCGCGGGCATATCAAAAACTTTCAGCGCGATGAGAGCGGCCCTCTCTACATCCTGACCGGCGTCGCCGGCAACGTGCGCTACCCCGGCCTCTGGATTGACCATGCCCTCGACAAAGTTGTCGCGCCCCAGCCCGAGACCGACAACTACCTGACCCTCAGCGTCAGCAAGGACAAGGCCGACATCGCCTGCTATCTGCCTGACGGCACCGAAATCGACCGCGAGACACTCAAAAAATAAAATAAAAAGAGCGATGCCCCGCAGCATGCCCCGCCGCCATGACGGCCGCGAGAACATGAAACAGGAAAGGCATCGCTCTTTTTTGGATGTATTCATTTGAATGTATCAAATCAGTATGCCCTGCAGATGGTCCACCTCATGCTGGATAATCTGGGCAGGGAAGGCCTTGAATTTCATTTTCTTTTTCTGGAAGTTCATATCCTGAAATTCGACTTCAATTTCCCGATAGCGCTGCGCCTCGCGTTCGCCAGTGAGGGAAAGACAGCCTTCCTTTGCCGTATAGGGGCCTTTCTGTCTGACAATCTTCGGATTGAACATGACCATATTGACCGGGCCGACATTAACGGCAATGATGCATTTTGCCACGCCAATCATATTGGCCGCCATGCCGACGCACGAATCCGCATGCGCCTGCAGCGTATCCAAAAGGTCCATGGCCACGGCCTTGTCAAACGGCGTGGCAGGAATGGATTTCTGCTGCAGGAAAAATGTATCGTGCATGATATCTCGAACCATGAATGTTTCTCCTCTCGTTTCTTCATTTTATAGAATATCTATCATGATTCTACCATGGAACGGCCCGCATAGAAAGGGCAGGGGAGCACGCATTGTGATAAAATCCATACCATGTTCTATAGTTATGTGCTATACTAAAATTTAATGTATCATTAGACGAAGGTGAGGAACATCATGGAACGCAAGAAAATCGTACGGAATGCATACGCACTGGTCGGCCATCTGTCCAAAGGCTACGATGGCATGATGAAGAACGAAAGCCTGCTCGGGCGTCTGGCCATCCGTTTTTTCTGGCGCCTCAGCGGTGAACGCTACAATGAATTCATCCAGCAGACCTTCCAAGGCATACCAAAAAACTTCGCCGGCAAACTTCTGGAAGTGCCCGTCGGCACAGGCGTACTGTCCCTGCCGCACTACCGCAAAATGAACCGCGCCGACATCACGTGCCTCGATTATTCCGCACAAATGCTCCAGCAGGCCCGCACCTCGCCGCTCGCCCAAGACCTCGACAACGTAACATTTACACAGGGCGACGTTGGCCATCTGCCGTATGAGGATAATTCCTTCGACTGCGTCCTGACCCTCAACGGCCTGCACGCCTTTCCCGACAAAGACGCCGCCTTCCAAGAAACCCACCGCGTCCTGCGCGACGGCGGCACCTTCACCGGCTGCTGCTACATCAAAGGCGAAAACAAAATCACCGACCTTTTCGTTGAATACTTCTGCGTTCCCTGCGGCTTCTTCACCCCGCCGTTTGACACCGCCGCTACCTTAGAAAAACGTCTGCAAAGCCTCTACCGCCACACCCGTCTCACCAAAACCGCCTCCTTCGCCGGCTTCGTCTGTGAAAAATAAAAGGTCATCAAAAGAACCAGGGGCATCCGCCTCCCATCCCCAGGCACACCCAATCTCAACGAACCGCGCGGAGCCCAGCGACCGCGCCCATATACGTATCCACCAGCAACCCCGATTCCCCCAAAAGCCAACGCCCCGCGCGGAGCCCGCGACCGCGCCAGCACACGTATCTAAAAATACCTCACAAAAACGATCAACCAAGCTCCGCATACGGCAGACGAAAAAGACGAGTCTCATTCGATTGAGACTCGTCTTTTCGCCGTACCTAGGGCCGGGGGACTATATTTCGCCTGCAGGCGCGCAGTGACCGCCCGCAGGGCTGAACCCCGAGCAGCAAATCCAAGCGAGCCACAATGTCAGAACGCCGCGGCAGCGGCGAACTCCCAAAGCACCGCGCACCCCCATGGGGTTCATTTAACGAGCACCGAAGCCGAAATATAGTCCCCCGGCCCCTTGCTGGTCCAGCCTCCGTATGCACAACTCCGCATTACTCTGCCGCAGTACAGGGAAACGTCAAAGTAAACACCGTTCCTTCTCCGAGCGCACTCTGTACCTCAATCTTCCCCCCGAACAGCTCCACGAGGAATTTCACCAGCGACAGCCCAATGCCATTTCCCCCCGATTTGCGCGCCCGTGCCTTATCCACACGGTAAAACCGGTCAAAAATCCGCGGCAAATCGCTGGGGGAGATGCCAATGCCGTTATCTTTAACAGTAATCTTCACCTTATCGCCGTCTTTTTCGCTGCGCACCAGAATCGTGCCGCCCTCCGGCGTGTACTTCACCGCATTTTCCGTCAGATTGTAGATAATCTGATTAAACAGCTCCGGCGCCGCCGAGACAAGCAGATTTTCGTCCGACGGTTCCACCTGCAGCGTCTGCGATTTTCCTGCCGCTTTATCCTGCAGCAGGCGTCCCGTGCGCTCCAGCGTTTCATTGACAGAAACCGGCACGCGCTTGACTTTTGTACGCCCGTGGCGGCTGTCAAGACGCGCGAGCTCCAGCAGCCCCTTCATCAGGCGGTTCATGCGCTGCGCCTCCTGATAGATGATATTGATGAAGTGATGACTGGCCTCCGGGTCCTTGAAATCATCGTCCAGCAGCGTCTCCGCAAAGCCCGAAATCGACGTCAGCGGCGTCGCGAGTTCATGCGCCGCATTGCTGACAAATTCCGCCTGCCGCTGGTTGATTTCCTGCAGCAGCGAAATATCGTGGAACACGGCAAGCACGAGTTCATCCGCACCATCGCGGAACGGCGCGAGAAATACCTGAAACGTGTGCACCGCGCCATTTTCGCCGTCAAGCTGCAGCGTAATCGTCTGTGCCTTGCCCTCGCGGCAGACGACCTGCGCTGCCTCCGAAAGCTCCGCACTGCCGATGACATGGATGCTATGGCGGTGCAGCTCATTGCCCTGCAGATGGAAGCTTTCCTCGGCCTGACGGTTCGTGCTGACGATGAGGCCCTGCTCATCAATCAGCATGATGGCATTGTCCGTATTGTTGAGGATCAGGCTCATCTTATGGGCCTCGTCCTGCGATTCCTGTATTTTCCGCGAAAGATTGGCCGTCAGACGGTTGATGGTTTTGACGAGCGTATCAAATTCATCATCACCGCTGCGCCAGCGCAGGCGTTTGCGCAGATTGCCGCCCGCGATTTCCATGGCATCGAGGCTCAGGCAGCGGATGGGCTGGACCTGACGGTGCGCGAGCCAGATGGCGACAATCAAAGCGGCGAGCAGGGCAAAGAACAGTGCCGACAAAATAACGTGCAGCCCTGTGTAGTACGACTGTTCCATCGAAGCCAGCGAAGCCGACGTCCTGATGATGCCGATGAGCTGGCCGTTGCGGTAAACCGGCACGGCGACATACATGAAATTCTCATGCAGCGTCGCACTTTCACGCACGGCAATGCCGTAATCCTCACTGAGGGCCTGCTGGATTTCCTCGCGGCCAAGATGATTCCCCATCGTCTCGCTCGGCTCCGACGTATCGCCAAGCACCGTGCCGTCCGCGTCGACAATCGTAATGCGCAGACTGGTCTTATCGTGAAGTTCGCGCAGCGTCGTATCAAGCGTTGCCGTATTTCTCGTGTAGAGAATATCCTCAAACGCCGTCTCGACGATTTTTGCATTGAGAATCAAAGTATTGCGCTCCTGCTGCATCGTGTAGTCGCGGAAATAATTCAGCAGGATGATGCCGAGTAAAGACAGCGAAACAAGGACGATGAGCAGAAAAGACGAGACCAGACGGCGCGTAATCTTAGAATGAAACAAAAAATCAGCTCCTTTCGGAAATCATCATCAGGGAAAAGCATAGGGGAGACGCGGTAAAAAGCAAGCCGGCGGGGGCTGCCTATAAGCGGAGCTTGGCCGCTGGCGTAAAGAATTTATTTTTTGTCTGCCAGAGCCCTTGCGAAAGAGCGTCGTTCAAACGAAGTGCGTTTAGCTCTTTCACAAGGATGCCTTAAAAGACAAAAAATAAATTCAGCCACCGGCCATGCGCAGCGTCAGGCAGCCCCCGCCGGCGCCTCTTTTCATCGAACCAAATGTTTCGCGTACTTTAGTCCATCGTCGTCTGCCATTCGGGATTGTGGTACGCGGCAAAGCAGCGGTGAATCTGGTCGAGGCTGTTCTTTTCGACGGCGATGTTTTCGGGAAGTTCATCCTCGGCAAAATACCGCGTCTCGGTGGTCTCGATGTTTGGCTGAAAGGCCCCGCCGAGCACTTTGCAGAGGGAGAAAATCTTGATGACGCCGTAGGGCATGTTCATCTTGTTGTGGCGGCGCCAGTCGTCGATAGCAATGACGCGCTGAATCTCGACGTCAAGACCGGCTTCTTCCTTGGCCTCTTTGATGGTATTGGCCGCGACCGACTGGTCGACATCGCACCAGCCGCCCGGCAGCGACCATTTGCCGGAGTTCTCATGCACGAGCAGGATTTTGTCATCCTCAAAGATGGCCGCCCTCGTATCGATTTTTGGCGTCTGATAGCCCGTCTCATTGCAGAACAGTTCTTTGACTTTAGGCAGCGGCAGGTCACTGAGCGAAGCCATCATCTTCGCCGTGATATTGCGGATTTCCTCATAGCGCTCAAGATCAAAACGTTCATGGCTGTAATAAAGGCCGGCCTGCGCCAGACTCTGCAGTTTCTCAATCCAGTCAAGCCAATTCTGTGTCGTCTGCTTCATCGTAAAACCTCTTTTTCTCATTGAATCCCTGTAGAAGATAGGAATATTTCTTACTGATTTTTTTATAGCGGCGCACAAAAGTGCATATTTCCTGTGTGCACTCCATGTATATCCGCTTTACAATTTCGACGGCCTGAGGATTTTTCCTGCTTCTTTCAAAAAATGTATGCAGTGGAAATACATCTTATGCGCAGATTAAGAAAATATTGTGGCAGAATAAAAAATACAACTGTATATGTGTACACTTTTGTTGTTTCTTGACATATTTGTGGAATAGCCTTACACTATTTACGTACTTTCTATCCACATAGGAAGGACATCCGGTATAATTTTTGATTCAGGGGGAATTCCATGTCGGAATTAAACAAGCCGCGGCGTCCGTATGCTCCACGGATGTCGCCGGACAAGTCGTATGAGGAAATCAATTCCTACGTTGTCTTTTGGGGCCTTTTCTTTTCGGTCATCTTCGCACTGGCCGTCGGGTATCTCTGCCTGAAAATCGGCCAGACAGTCGATGCGTTTGCGCCGGTCTCGGTGCTCGCCATGGGCATGGCTGTGCTGTTTCATCGCAGAAACGCATTTCCAGAGACGGTGCACATTCAGGCCATCGCGAGCGCCGGCACGAACATCATCGGCGGCGCGATGTTCATCCTGCCGGCGCTCTATATCCTGAACATCGAGGAGGTTTCCTTTATCGAAATGGTCATCCCGATTGTCCTCGGCGGCGTGCTCGGCGTCTTCCTCGCGACGGTGTTCCGCCGTTATTTCTGCGAGGAGATGGACGGTGTCTATCCGTTTCCGTCGGGCAGTGCGGCGGCAGAGGTGCTCGAGTCGGATGAAGGCTCGAAGGCTCATCTGATGCTTCTGAGCGGTGCCGTGGCCATGGTCTATGATTTTGTGCTCAATTCGCTTGGCTGGTGGCAGGAGCTGCTGACGACGACGACGTTCCAGTGGGGACAGGCTCTCGCGGATAAGTACAAGCTCGTCTTCAGCCTCGACAATGATGCGGCGCTTCTCGGCATCGGTTATTTCACAGGCCTGCGCTATGCGGCCATCATCGCCGCGGGCTCGTTCTTCTCATGGCTCGTCTGCCTCCCGATTGCCTATTATCTCGGCGCGGACCACACGATGGTCGTCGACGGCCAGACGATGCTCTTGGGCACGGCACCTGTCGATGCGGTCTTTGCAAAATACGTCCGCCACGTCGGCATCGGCATGCTGGCGATGTCGGGCATCATCGGTCTGCTCTCGATGTCGGGCGTCGTGGCCCGCGTCGTCAAGCGCGCGCTTGCGGACCTCTTCCAAAAGGGCACGGCACAGAATACGGCGCTGCTGCGCACGCAGCAGGACCTGCCGATGACGCAGATTGTCTTTGGCAGCTTTGTCATGGCGATTTTGTTTGCGGTGTTCTTCCATATGATGTGCTCGAACAGCCTGACACAGACCATCATCGCTTTTGTCCTCGTCATTCTCTTTGCCCTCATGCTCTCGGTCGTCGGCATCAGCTCGATTGCGTTCACGGGCACTGAGCCGGTTTCCGGCATGACGATTTTCATGCTGATTGTTTCGGCGGTCGTCATGGGCGCGGCCGGCATGCAGGGCAAGGCGGGCATTGTCGCGATTCTGATGATGGCGGCATTTCTCTGCGCGACACTGGCGGTCTCGGGCAATTTCATGTCGGAACTCAAGGTCGCGTATATCACGGGCGCAACGCCGAAAAAAATGCAGCAGTGGCAGCTCGTTTCTATCGTGCTGGCCGGCATTGTGTCGGTCGGCGTGGTCTTCCTGATGAACCATGCGTATGGCTTTGTCGGGGATGGGGCGCTCGCGGCGCCTCAGGCCAATGCGATGGCCGCGATTGTCGGGCCGATGATGGAAGGCGGCGACGCGCCGTGGCCTCTGTATATGGCGGGTGCGTTCTTTGCAGTCATTCTCTGGATGATGAAGATTCCGCCGCTGGCGTTTGCGCTCGGTGCTTATCTGCCGATGGGCATCAACACGCCGGTGCTGGTCGGCGGTCTGCTGTCGTATTTTGTTTCGCACAGCAGCAAGGATGAGAAGGTCAATGCGAAGCGGCTCGGCGAGGGCAATACGGTGGCGTCGGGCTTTGTGGCCGGCGGGGCTATCGGCAGTCTGATCAGCGCGGTGCTGCATATTGCCGGGGTTGACTGGTTCGCAAAGGCATGGGCTGCATCGCCGGCGGCGACGTTTGCGGGCATTGTTGCGTATTTTGTGCTCTGCATGTTTATTTATGCGATGGCAAAGCGCGTCAAGGCTTAAGGCAGTATAAGTTGGTACGTTGATTGGGAAAGTCAGTCTGAGTGACGTTTTTTGTCACTTGGGCTGACTTTTTGTGTTATACTGGACGGAGGCGTTTTTTAGGATTAGTACGATTGGCGGGGTTCGTGGAGGCGAGGCGGGGCAGAGGCCTGACACCGCTGCGCGGCGGCCGGCTGCTAAACTTATTTTTTGCCTTTTAATTTGACCTTGCCAAGGAGCTAAACGCACTTCGTTTGGACGACGCTCCTTGGCAAGGGTGCTGGTCGGCAAAAAATAAGTTCTTCACGCAGGCGGCCGAACGCTCCGCTTGTGTCAGGCCTCTGCCCCTCACGGTTCGGGGATTCCGTTACTTTGCCGTCTCGTAAGGCACGGGGGCGGGGCGAGGCCATTGCTTCGCTCGGCCTCTTGGCGTGAGACTGAACTTGTCTGATTTAGGTTCGATAAAAAAGTTAGATATAATATGTAAGAAAGGGGCTGCTCTATGGAAGAAAACAGCAATAATTTTAGTGAGGTAAATCGGGCGAAGAGTGCGCGGCGTCAGGGGATGCTGGCGGCGCTGGCGACGTATTTGATTTGGGGTGTGCTGCCGCTTTACTGGAATCTGCTCGCGCGTGCGAATGCGAATGAGATTCTCGCGCACCGCATTGTCTGGTCGTTTCTGTTTATGCTGCTGGTGTTGGGGCTGACGAAGCGCTGGCGGAGGTTCAAGGCGGACTGCCGCGGGCTTTGGCAAAATAAGAGGCGCGGTGGGATTCTTTTGGCGGCGGCGTTTATTATCAGCATCAATTGGCTTACGTATATCTGGGCGGTCAATCATAATCATGTGATTGATACGAGTATTGGGTATTATATTAATCCGCTGATGAGTGTGCTGTTTGGCATTATTTTTTTCCGTGAGCATATTGGCGGGCTGAAGAAGATCTGTATTCTGTTGGCGGCCATCGGGATTTTTTCGATGACGTATCAACTGGGCTCGCTGCCGTGGGTTTCGGTGGTGCTGGCGGTGTCGTTTTCGGTTTATGGAGCGTTGAAGAAGCAGCTACAGCTCAATCCGTTTTCGAGTATTACGCTGGAGACGCTTTTGATGCTGCCGTTTGCTCTGCCGTATATTGCACGGCTGATGATGTCGCCTGAAAATCATTTTTCGCTGGGGACGCCGGATTTGGCGCTTTTTCTGATGGGAACGGGCGTGGTGACGGCGGTGCCGCTGGTGCTGTTTTCGTACGGGGCGAATCTTTTGCCGCTCAATGTGCTGGGGTTCTTTCAGTATATCAGTCCGACGATTGGGCTGCTGCTCGGGATTTTCTTTTTTCATGAGGAGTTCGGGCTGGCGCAGATCAGCGCGCTGGGGTTTATCTGGGTGGCGCTGGGACTGTTTACGGTGGCGGAGAGTCTGCAGAGGAAGGGATGAGAGACGAAACAAGGAGCTAAACGCACTTCGTTTGGACGACGCTCCTTGGCAAGGGTTCTGGTCGGTAAAAAATAAGTTCTTGACGCAGGCGGCCGAACGCTCCGCTTGTGTCAGGCCTCTGCCCCTCACGTTTTGGATGGCCCGCAGCTTGGCCGTCTCGTAAGGTGGGCTGGGGGAACGAGGCCATTGCTTCGCTCGGCCTCTTGGAGATTTTTTTTGGGGGCTCGTCCGCGCTCGGTTGGTGGGAGTGGCGGGCAAGGCCTTTGCTTTGCTCGGCCTCTTGGCGGTATTTTATTATATGAGGAAAGGATTTATATATTATGGAAGGAAAACGTCAGGATACAGCTGCGGCGATTCTTCGGCTGCAGCAGATTGTCGCGAAACTGCGGTCAAAAGAGGGCTGTCCTTGGGACAGAAAGCAGACGCATGAAAGTCTGAAGCCGGCCTGCATTGAGGAGGCGGCGGAGGTGCTTGGCGGAATTGCTATCCTTAAGGCAACGGGGAAGGCTGAGAACTTGAAGGAAGAGCTCGGGGACCTTTTGCTGCAGGTGGTTTTTCATGCGCAGCTGGCAGAGGAAGAGGGGCTGTTTTCTTTGGCGGATGTGATGGAAACCGTCTCTGACAAGATGGTGCGCCGTCATCCGCATGTGTTCCATGAGCCGATGCTGGCGGAGGATGGCCGGCCTTTGACGGAGTGGAAGGAGATTAAGGCGGCGGAGAAGCAGGGGCGTGAATGGGAAGAGGCGTATCTTCCTGAGGCGTTCGGTGAGGCTGCGGCGCTTATGGAAAGGGCAAAGGCCAGAAAGGGGATTTCCTGATGACGGAGGCGCAGATACAAAAGGCGGCCATGCTGACGATGCGTCTTTGGGGCGACTGGCTTACACAAAAAATAGGCCAGAAGACTGTCGTGCTTGCGGCAGTATGCTGGCCTTTCTGGGATTCGTGCTCATCATCACGATGAACGTGCAGATTCTTCTGTATATCGGTTTTTTCCTCGTCGGTATCGGCTGCGCCAATGTCGTGCCGATTTTCTATTCACTGCTCGGCAAACAGCACGTCATGCCCATCCGTCTGGCGGTGCCGGCGGTCATTGCGGCCTACGTTTACCGGCACATTCTTGACGGATCATTTGCGGCCTTCGACGCAGACCCAGCCATGCTGTTTTTCGATATGAACCGCGGCGAAAGTAAAGCCGGCGGCGCGGAAGATTTTCTCGAAGGTCTCTGGGGTCGGATTGTAGAGATGATACTTCTGGATGTTTTCCTGCACTTCTGCCGGCAGGCCCTCATGGCCGTAAATCTCGGCGATGAGCAGGAACGTGCCGCCCGTCTTGAGCACGCGCGCGACTTCCTTGAGATTTTCCGGCGGATCGGGCCAGAAGTAGAAGCTTTCGACGGTCGTGATTTTGTCAAAGCTCTCGTCAGCGAACGGGAGCGTTTCGACGGAGCCCTCGATGATGTCCATTTTGCCCGCGGCAATGGCCTCGGCATTTGTCTTTTTTGACGCAGCAACCGATGTTTTGGAATAGTCCACACTAGTCAGATGGCCGGTGTGGATTTTTTTGCTCATGTTCCGCAGGTTTGCCCCGCCGCCGCAGCCGATGTCGAGTACATTCTCATCGCCGCGCCAGTGGAAAAACGAACGTCCCCAAGCGGTGCATTCGGCGTGGCTCTTGTTCATGCGCGCGAGCATCTGCTCGCCGGCTGTGCCCGCCGGTTTGGCCGGATTGCCCTCGGCCGTAATTTTCCTCTGCTGTGCCAGCTGGTCAGCCGTCATATCCGTGGTATTGCTCATAAAATATCTTCCTTCCTATATGTTCTATGGATATTTACTGTCGCTTTCAGTTTAACAGATTTTTTCCGAAAGCACAAAACAACAAAAAATGGCCGCCGAAGCAGCCATTGGTGCGTGTTCAGTCTTTGCGTTCGCAGGAGACGAGCAGCCGCAAACTATCACAAACATCTGCGTCTTCCATGTCGAACACCTCGCTTTCATTTTTCCGGAAATAATCGGCCAGCAAGTCGTGGGAGACCTAGAATTCTTTTTGTATTCTCTTTATCGAAATCGTATGTTATAATAAAATTATCGGGAGTATTTGCTGTTCCCGATGGCCACCAACGATAGGCGGTTTGATGATGGAGGGATTTTTGTACACCCTCCACAGCGGACTGTCGTCAATGCGGGCGGCAAGGCCATCACGAACGTCACCAACAATATCGGCGACCTCTCCGACAGTGCCATGAAGTATGATGCCGACACGAACAAGACGAAGATCACGCTGGCAGGCGAGGGTGGCACAACCATCACGAACCGTTCATTCGTATCAAATCATTCATCAATCAAAAAAGAAAAGGGGAAGATCACATGAACCGGATTTACAAGGTCATCTACAGTAAAGCACATCAATGCTACATCGTCGTATCAGAACTTGCAAAGAGGAATCATAAGAGCAGCCAGCCGTCCATCGACCACAGCACCCCAGCCCTGGCCCGCATCATCGCCCTGGCCCTCACCGCCGGTGCCCTGACGTGGGGAAGCACGCCAGGCATCAGCTGGGCCGCGAATAATACAGCAGGAAGTGGCGATGGCGTTGCCGTTGGTACAGGCAGCAGTGCACCAAAGGCAGAAAATGTTGCCATCGGTAAGGGAGCTACTATTAGTTATTCTGGCGGTGTTGGACAACCGTCTACAGGTGACATTGTGATTGGTGGCGGTGCTCATATCAATAACTACATTGATCAAGGCGGTGGCATCGCAATTGGTGCTAATTCTTTTGTTGAAAATATGACAGGAGGATTGGAACGTTCATTTGATTTTAAACAGGCTGGCTATTTTATCATTGGGGGGGAGCCACGTGGTTTACCTTGGGACCCGACTAAAATGGTAACTGGAGTAGCTGTTGGACAAAATACATATGCGCGTTCTGGCAGTATTATGCTTGGCACCCATAATTATAAAGGGGATTTAGGCGATGTAACTGTTGATAGTGCAAATACTAAAGCTCAAAATATGTCGTTATTTTCAACAACATTAGGAGCAAATAGCTATTCTAATGGCCTTTTTTCTTCGGTAACAGGTGCATATTCGATAGCTTCTTCTGACTATAGTGGCGGTGAACATGCCAGTAAAAATTTTGGTGCAACTATTACGGGCTCACTGAATAGTATTGAATCGGCAACGTCATCAAATGAGTATTCTGGTGTTGCCAACAGCATTGTGGGCTTGGCCAACAGGACTTCTAATTCCAATGGCTCTCTGATTTTTGGCGCAGGTAACGAAATTAAGAATTCCATTACTGATATTTCTGCTCCTACAAGCGGTGGAGATTCATCGAAGGCTTTGCAGGACAGCTTGATGAAGGCAGTGCAGGATAGCGAAAGCGGTGGAGCTACGCTTGCCATTGGTGGTGGAAATAAAGCGGATTATACCCAAAAAACATCTATTATTGGTGTGAATAATAGCGTAGTAGGAGAAAAGAGCAGTATCAGCTCTTATAATTCTATTAATGGTTTTAAAAATACGGTAACAAATGCCAGCCATGTAAAGGTACTGGGTCAGAATGTTACGATCAATAAGGGCGCCGATTCCAACACGGTCATCGGTGATTATCGCACCGTAGCAGAAGGCCAGACCCATAACGTGATTATCGGCAATGCCGACGAAACGGCGCCCATCACAACAGAGAAAAAAGACACAGTCATCCTCGGTCATAATGCTAATGCCACTATCGATGGCGGTGTAGCCCTGGGTGCCGGTTCTGTAGCTGCTATCGATAAGGATCAAATCGGTTATGACCCGGCAAATGGTGAACATCAGACTGATACCACTGGCACCTGGAAATCGACGGCAGCTGCCGTTTCCGTCGGTGATGCTTCTAAGAAGATTACCCGTCAGATTACCAATGTCGCTGCCGGCAGTGAAGATACGGATGCCGTCAACGTGGCACAGCTCAAAGCTATCAGCAATACCGTTGATGCTTCGAAGACGAAGTATTACAGTGTCAATGATTCTGCTCCAGGTGCTATATTCGACAATGAAGAGTTTGAAAAACATTATACAAATAAAAATAATGATGGCGCAAAATCGTATTATGCAATGGCTGCGGGATATGGTACATATGCGGCTGGAGACGCAAGTACTGTTATCGGCTCATATTCTGTAATTCAAAATGATAAAGTTAAAGATGGAGACGATGAAGATTTATCCCCTCAAGGGGCTACTGCTGTATCTGTAGGATCGTTTAATTTCAATTTAAACACTCCAATTAAATCATCTAACGATTTTTCAAAATGGTACAGTGGGACAGCTAATAGTATTGTTGGACAGGGGAATCTGACAAAGGATTCTAACGGTGTTTTGATTTACGGTGCTGGCAATAAGATTACTAACTCGTACAGAGGCGATGTACCGATTAATATGTTGGCTGCTTCCATGAATTCCGAGAATTCCGACGTTTATCAGAATCCGGAATCGTTCACAGATAAAGTCGGCGAAGCTGTTTTACAGAGCGGTGGACAGGTCATGGCTATTGGCGGTGGCAACGTAGCAGATAAAGCCTATATGACGCAGCTGATGGGTGTGGGCAATAAAGTACAAGGGGCTGATATCACTTTCACTCCTCCGGAATTACAGGATGATGAGGAAAACTATGAACGTTATATTACGGCCTTTAATAGTGCATTTAATAAGCAGGCAACAAGACTGAACTATGTAGATGGTTTCTATAATAATCTCACAAATGCAAAGAATGATTATGTCATTGGTATGGCAAATGACATTTCTGGTGATGATGTAAGCAGCAATAAATCGAATATCGTCATTGGTGACTTCCATCAGATGAAGAATGGTAGTAATAATATCATTTTAGGATCACAAGATGGGAAACTGACTCAGAAGAGATATAACACAGATGGAACTCTGGGTACAAAGGAAAGTGTAAATCGTTTTACACATCAGGAAAAACTTGCCGATGCCGTCATGATTGGCCATAATGCGGATGTACTGAAAAATGGCGGCGTAGCCCTCGGTGCTGATTCCATTGCTTCTACCGAAGCAGGAATTGCAGGCTTTGATCCCCAGAGTAGGAAGCATGTCAACTCCGAGAAGGATTATTCCACATGGGTATCCACGGATGCCGCCGTTTCTGTCGGCGGTGCAGACCATGAAGTGAAATATAAGGACAAGGAAGGCAAGGAACAGGTACAGATTGTAAAATCCACCCGTCAGATTACTAATGTTGCAGCCGGTAAAGAGGATACAGATGCTGTCAACGTGGCACAGCTGAAAGCCATTAGCAGTACGATGAATACGGATATCGCTGCATCTAAGACGCATTTCTACAGCGTTAAATCTACGGATGCTAAAGCAAAGAACTACAATAATGATGGTGCTACCGCTGCCAATGCTTTGGCTGCCGGTGTTGGAGCAAACGCAGATAAGGCGAGTGCTGTTGCCATTGGTGATACGGCTTATGCAGGGAGTGCGAATGGCGTTGCTATCGGTACTGGCTCTTGGATTCGTTCCAGTGATGGTAAGCCGAATGCGAACGGCGGCGATGTAGCTATCGGACAGGACTCCCATGTCGATTCCTATGTCAATCAGGGTGGGAGCATTGCGCTCGGTCAGAATGCACGCGTTGAAAATATGTATGGCAACACGGAAAAGAGCTGGGCCCTTGGCCAGACTAAATTCGATGATAAAAACATTCCTCTTAACCCAGGCAATGAGGCCGGTGGTATTGCCATTGGCCGTAACAGCTTTGCTCGTACAGGCAGTCTGATGGTCGGTTCTCACATGTATAAAGGGGCCATTGCCGATATAGACGAAGTAGATGGTACAGATTCCCAGAAACTGCGCGAGAACTTCAATAATATCAACATGACGACCCTTGGCACGAACAGCTTCAACAATGGTACATTCGCTACTGTAACGGGTGCTTATTCCGCTACGACGGCCAAGAAGAAGATTCAGAACTTCGCAGCTACCGTAGATGGTTCGCTGAACAGCATTGAATCGTATAAAGATGCGGCCGATAATTCGGGCGTGGCTAGCAGTATCGTCGGTACGGCCAACCGGATTGCCAACTCCAACAATACGACCATTCTCGGTGCGGGCAATGAAGTCACCAATTCGTTGACCGACATCACGGCTCCGACGGAAGGCGGCGCATCAGCCAAAGCGCTTCAGGATACATTGAAGGGCAACCTTCAGCAGGATACCAAGGGAGCTGTCGTGGTTTCCGGTATCGGCAATACCGTCGATTCGTCTCATGGCGTATCCGTACTGGGTTCCAGGAACGTCGTCAAGACGACAGATAATATCCAGCTCCTCGGTGATAACCGTGAAGTGGCAGGCGCAAATGGCTCTGTCATCATCGGCTCAGCTGACAGCAAGATGACGACATCGGTAACTGATGCAACGATTCTTGGCCATAATGCCAACGTCGAAAAAGCAGGCGGTGTAGCCCTCGGTGCAGGCTCTGTAGCCTCCCGGGAAGCGAGTGTGGCTGGTTATGATCCGGCAACGAAGACAGATTCAACAGATTCTTCGGCCACTTGGAAAGCAACCGATGCAGCTGTTTCTGTTGGCAAGGCGGATGGCACCATGACCCGTCAGATCACGGGCGTGGCTGCTGGTACTGAAGCTACGGATGCTGTCAACGTAGCCCAGTTGCAGAAGGCCCTCTCTGGAGCCAAGGATGGCAACGATACGCTGAAATCCGATACGAATGCCTTGACGCTGAATGGCAATACCTTGTCCATGAATGTAGAAGACACAGCTGGGCATAAAGTATCCGGTTCTGTAGACTTGTCCAAGTTTGCGCAGGCCGTCGATACCAATACGACCTATACGCTCACGGGTGAGGCAAATCCGGACAATAATACGACTACCATTACCTTGAAAGACAGCAATGGGAATAAAAATAGTGTGACCGTGGCAACGAAGGATACGGATACGAGAAATACCGTAAAAGCCGGAGAAAATGTCACCCTCGATACTAAGGACAATAGTGACGGCAGCCATGAATACACGGTCAATGTCAAGGCGGATGGCAAGGTAGAAGCTGGCAGCACGAAGATTGTC
>OIYH01000700.1_pt1 | contig 22869 bp, 18 predicted proteins | sample 1587911 | NCBI WGS metagenome assembly OIYH01 (sample SAMN03283252) | human gut metagenome | biome: human-associated habitat; material: feces | host: Homo sapiens | place: USA | collected 2013
GAAAATATAGACCTATACTACAAAAATAAGCCACGGATATTTGCAACTGTGCCCAAGTGTTACGTTTCCTTGTTTCAGATCCTCAAATGTGTATAGAGGGTACTCAAAGCTATGGTGTTGTAATGCCACAAGTAAAGATTCTTTTCGAAAAGTCAAAGTCAGAAATGATTGAAATAGGATTGGACTTTGGTCTGAGAAAATGGATATTGGTGGATAGTACAGGAAAAATTATCAAACAGTTTGCTTTGGCAAAGAACGACTTGTTACGTTTCTCACACTATCTCTATCCTGATGATGAGTTGATTTCTAAATTTTATAATTCTTCCAAGAAATGAGAAAGCTTATATTAATCTTTATGCTGTGCTTGCTATTTAGCGCAGAAACGTATGCCAAAACAATCCATTGGCTGACATTCATTGACACAATGGATAGGAATGTTGGTGAGATAGACAAGAGTTCTCGCCAATTGTTATATTCTCGTTGGATAGACCTCGTTAATTCCACATTAAAGGATAATGGCTATTCTGTTGACATCATAGATGTTTATGATAGCAAAACTACACCAGAGAACTGCAAGACAATAGTGAATAATCTCGATTGTGGTGCAGAGGATATTGTCGTGTTCTATTATATAGGTCATGGCACAGAGAATACGGGGGCAAGCAGATTTCCATTGATGTTAATGGGACAAGTGAATCCGAATAAATTTATTCCATTGTCTTGGGTGCATAAGACTTTAAAAAGTAAGGGTGCGCGATTGACTGTAACTATAGGTATGTGCTGCAACGCTCGACAGGGCGTAGCGGGCAGAGTGGATCCTACGTTTAGTGCAAACTACGGAAATACTTATGTTAGTGAGGAACAATCTAATTGCATAAAGAAGATGTTTCTGAATTATCGTGGAGATATTCTTATAACTTCAGCTTCGCCCAATGAAAGCTCTTGGGCTTGTGGAACACCTATTGGTCCTACTGATTATTTTACATATCGCTTGATAGACCAATTTAATAATGAATTGCCAGAGTTGAGTAATCCTACGTGGAATTCAATGATGGAATCAATAAAAGAAGATGTCTATAATGATGTAAGCAATAATGTTGGTTTGCAAAATCAGGCACCAGGCTCAACGCAAACACCTATTTGGGATGCTAATCTAACTTCAGCAAGTGCTCCTTCTCCAACTACACCAGACAAACCTAATACGGAGAGAGTTTCTGACAAATCAGAAATGTTGAATACTTTGACAAATGTCATGTCTTACCTTTCTTCAACTAAGGTTTCACCAAAAGAGCGTATTGCTTTGGCTGGTAAAATTGAACAAGCATTTACAAGCAACGCTATTGTAAGAATAATGTCACAAGATGGTAACTTGGTTGTTGACAAAGAAAACATATCCATTTTCTTAGGACGAATAGCAACCAGTAGATTGTTGGAGAATGTTATTGTAGTAGATGCGACTGCAAATGATAGTGGAATCAATTCATTGCGTGTTCGCGAAGTTTATAAAAAGAGATAAGTTATGATAAAGAATATATTGAGGAGATTTTTTCTTTTGCAATTTGCACTTTTGTGTATATTGCCAATGATGGGACAAGTTTCTGTAGAAGAGCAAATAAAGCGTAGGGCTGCGGAGCGTGTAGGGCAAATGAATGACTACATTTCTTTTATGGCTGACAAGCAGAACGACATGGATACACGTCTTTACAACAAGAAGCAGGCTTTGAATCTGTTTGTCGGACGTGGCTATGATTATGAAGAAAATGGAGTTCCAAAAGAGGGTGTTTTAATGGAGGTCACATCTGTAAACAAGACTCGTCCTCGTTCAAAATTAATGCGAGTATATTTCAATGGATTGGTAAATCTTACGTATCAGCAAGTTTCAATACAATCAACAGAGGTTGCAAGTATAAAAGTTAGCAACTTACAAAAAGTAGATAATAATTTGTATGTATGCACTTGTTATTTTGACCAAGTATTTGCGGGATATAGAGATGGCAGACCTGTATATAAGGATTGTACTCGCAAAAAAGTAAAATGTTATGTGGAAGTCCAAGAAGTGGAAGACGGAGTAGAGTTTGTTGTACTGCTCGGAGATGTTCATGCAATTGACACAAAACGCATAAATTAATCTAAAAGGGTACAGCCGATAATTGGTTGTACCCTTGTAAAATATCAGCTTATGAAACGGTTTCTATTATTGGCGATGATTACCATAATTAGTATGGCGATAAAAGCAGATGGAATAAACTATGATAGACTTAGAATTAGCATTACTTCACGTTTGTGTCAGTTAAACGATTACATTTCTTTCATGAAAGACAATTATAACGACTTCGAAACAGAATGTTACTACAAGAAACAGGTCTTGAACATGTTTGTTGGACGTGGTTATGATTATGAAGAGGATGGCGTATATAAAGATGGAGTTCGACTGCAAATTAACTCAAAAAATATGTCCAAAACTCGAACTATGTTAGTGAGAGTTTATTTAAATGGACTTGTTAATAATACAAATAAAGATGTATTGATAGAATATCCGCAACCAGCAAACATTAAAGTGGGTGATATACAGATAATTGATGATGACAATTTTGTTTGTTGTTGTTATTATGATCAAGCGTTTGTAGGGCAAACGAATGTCACTCCCATATGCAGGGACATTACTCGAAAGAAAATCAAATGCTATGTTGAGAGACAAGAAACCGAAGATGGATTTGAATATAGCGTATTGTTTGGAGACTTATATGCTGTAGAAACTAAATAAATTGAATGAACAATGAAACGATACTTTTTATGTTTGGCATTAGTCATTGCATTCTCTATAGCTAATGCACAGAAAGTGATAACCAATGATTTGAATGCAGGATTGTATGATTCGAGAATTAAATTGGTTGATGAGTTCTTTGACCGCTTTAATGGCAAAGAAGGACATCCTGACATTTCAAGAAAAGATAAGGATTATCGGAAGAAAAATCTGATGTTTGTTTTTAATGGTAGGATGTTTAAGTCAAAAGAAGATGCTAAATTCAAGGAGTTACAGAATTTTATAAATACTGTAATAGAAAAGAATATCAGCATTAACTATTCAGATACCACGTGGTTTGCCAAAGCTGTTTGTCATGGAAAACTAAAAGGCAAAGAGGTTGACTTTACGCTTTACCTTAATGTGGAACATAGAAAGGAGGATATGTATAAATGGGTTATTGCTAAAGCTGAAGGTGATGTATTCAAATTAAAACCGTCATTTAAGTCAGAAAAAATAATGCTGATGCCTGATGACCACGAAACAAACTTTATGTCCTTGCATCGTATAACCACAGAAAAGGATGATTTGATATCTTGCTATATGCAGAAAGATTATCCATTAGATGAGACCTCTGTTTTCCTGTCCGATGTCTATAATGGTCTGTTGGATATAGATTATGTAAAGGATTTGCAATTCATTTTCTATCAAGTGCCTAATTATGTATTCAGAATCAAGTTCATTGAACGAGAAACGAATAATACAGGTTGGCTAATAACAGATTTCGATAAAGTGTCGGAAGATGAAAAAGAATATTTTTTAGACTATTTGTATAATAATAAGCAGAAAAAGAAATGATAAAACGATTTATGCTATTGGTGTTGTTTGGATGTTTTGTCTTAGGCATCCATGCACAGAAAAGCGAGTATGTGGTGCGCTCCTTTGCAACAAACATGCAATCATGGGGACAAACATCCAAGCTGGAGTACCAACGTAATTTACAAAAGCTCTGTAATGGCGCAAAGAGTGTTAGAGTGGCCGATGAAATAGTAGAGAGCTTGGCAGCAAAAAATGGCTATACTGGTTCTGGTGGCTCATATTTTTTAGAAACATACCTAAACTGTTTGGTAAAAGAAATAAAAAAAGGCATTACTATTCAGTATTCTAATTTTAGAGCTATAAGTTCATCAGAAACAACGGTTTATGATACACGAGGTTTGGATTTGATAGCTTGTAATGTCGTTATTACCGGTGCTGTAAATTATAATGTAAAAGATCTGTTTTATGTTAGAAATGGAAAGATTTCCAAAATTGACAAGTACGAAGAAACAATAGATAAGCATACGGGCAAACGAAAGATTAAGGTGGATCTTAGTGATATTGACTTTGCTGATGAGGCTTATTCTTTGACATACAATTACAGCAAGAATTTTCCTGTAGGTCTGTCATTTGACTATGCATGGCCTTGGTTTAGACTTGGTGTTGATTTTGGTGTTGATTTCAAGAAAGATAGATATGTTCTTGACGATGTTGATTTTACTGATATTATGAACTATGATAGAAAAAGAAAAATTCTTGACCCGAAGTTTTATCTCACATTAACGCCGTCCTTGTATTTTAGATATGTGTCATTAGGATGTGGTGTTGGTGCTTTGTACATGAGCGGTACGGAGGAAAAGAGTTCCAGTTCATACAGCACCTCAACATCAGAAAGTGCATCTTCTTCTTCTGGCTATTCTTCATCATCAACACAAGAGTGTGAAAAACTGAATTTCATGCTTAGGCCCGTAATCAAAGGTTTCATTCCGGTTTCCGAAGATTATTTGGATATTGTTGTGAGCGTTGGCTATGACTATGTTTTTGGCTATAAGGAGAAAAACGGCTTAAACTTTGGTATAGGTATACAATTTGTTTTGGATTAAAAGTAATTTATAATGTTGATGAAAAAGATAAAGAAAAATTTTTCTCATATATTGAGTATTGCTTGTGCTTTTCTGTTGTTTACCATTTCATCTTGCGATGACGAAAATGTAGGTGAATACAAACTGACAGGTAATATTGAGCATCTTATTCCGAGTGCAGCTTATAAATTGAATATCAATACAAGTACTGCTTCAAACGGAGAACAGTATAGGGTGTATTCTCCATATATGAATGATAACTTTAAAAAATGGGGACTGTCTGTAAAAAAGGTTGATTATTATGTTGATGGTACTCTTTTTGAAACAGTTACTACCGAACCTTATGATTTGATGATAAAGTTATCAACATTGGGCAAAGGCAATCATTCATTATTGGCGAAAATATTAGTTGTTGGTGAATATTGTGATGATGTAATATTGGAATTAAAAGACGAGTTTGTATTGTCAGAGAACAATATTGTAAGTGATTTCGTTGATTTCTACATAGATTATAACCAAGTAGAAGACGGAGGTACTTTGTATGTGAATCCGATTTTAAACGAAGAGCGTTCTTCCCAAGGAACAAAGATTGAAAAAGTTGATTATTATTGGGACGGGAAGCTTGTCTTGACAAAAACGACTGCTCCATTTATTTGGGATACGCAAGTCGTACATAAAGATACGGAACCACATTCATGGACTGTTTCTATAAAGTATCGTAATGCTGCAAATAGGACAAATTATTATAACTACTCTTTTAGCAATTTTACGACAATTAAAGATGATGAGTGCTTTACTTATTTTAAATTGATGTCAGGAAGAAAAGACTATGAATTAGGTGAAACGGTTAAAAGTATAGTGAAATCTTTTAAAGGTAAGAAATGCAGCAAGAAGACCTCCATCAAGTTATACTTTGATGATGAACTTATCGGAGAATCCTCTACTTTCCCGTATATTAACGAGTTTAAGCTAACTGACAAAAAAATAGGTAAACATATTATGAAATGTGCAATAACACAAAAAGAAAAAGATTATTCTTATACATATTATAATGAAGAAACAGTTATAATTACGCCATCAAGCAATATGTAATAGACAATTATGACCCACAGCTGCGTTCTATGCAGCTGTGGGTTTTTGATAGACGTATCTCTTTATAATATGTCACCGCCCAAAGATTATACATTGGCTTGTTATGTATAGAGTTGCGTAGCAATATCGTGATTTAGCGCACCATAACGATATTAGTATGCCCTTTAAATGATTTGTCATTTATTTTTTGTATATTCGCATCGTAATAGAAAACAACCATGAGTATGGCAAGAAAACTATATCCTTTAGGCATACAGACATTTGAGCGGATACGCACAGAAAACCGTTTTTATGTGGACAAGACAGAGTATATATATAACATGGTGCATACAGATAGTGCATACGTGTTCTTGAGTCGCCCGCGCAGATTCGGCAAGTCGCTTCTTGTCTCTACATTGCAGAGCTATTTTGAGGGTCGCAAGGAACTCTTCAAGGGGTTGGCAATGGAAAAGTTGGAAAAGGAGTGGACGGAATATCCCGTGCTCTGTTTCGATCTTTCTGGCGGAAAACATCAGGAGGAAGACCAGCTGAACAGGTATCTTGACTATATTCTTAAAGAAAACGAACGCAGGTTCGGCATCGAGTGTGACGCTGTGGATGCTAATGTGCGCCTTGCAAATCTCATCTCTTCCGTCTATAACAAGACCGGCAAGCAGGTGGTTGTGCTTATTGACGAGTATGACGCTCCGTTGCTGGATGTGGTTCATCAGGACGAGCGGCTTGAAAGCTTGCGATATCTTATGCGCAACTTCTACAGTCCGTTGAAGCAGTGTGAGCCGATGTTGCGCTTCGTGTTCCTGACGGGTATCACAAAATTCTCGCAACTCAGCATCTTCAGCGAGCTGAACAACATCAACAATATAAGCATGGATGAGGAATATGCTGAGATTTGTGGAATTACAGAAGAAGAGTTGCTCAGCGAGATGTCGGCAGACATTGATATACTTGCAGACAAATTGGAGTTGACTCGTGAGAAAACAATAGAAACGCTGAAATACAACTACGATGGTTACCATTTCACATGGCCGTCGCCTGACATATTTAATCCTTACAGTCTGCTGAATTGTTTCTCAAAGCAGAGTATAGGTTCCTATTGGTTTGGCTCGGGCACCCCGACGTTCCTTATAGAGATGATGCGCAAGTTTGGCACTACTCCAATGGAGATAGGCGAAAGAGAGATGGCTGACGTTTCCGACTTTGACGCTCCCACAGAAACGATGGAATCGATAGTACCTCTGCTTTATCAGAGTGGATATATTACTATCAAGGACTATGACAAAGCAACCAATCTCTATGAATTGGGTATTCCTAACAAGGAAATACGCATAGGATTGTTCAAGAGTCTGCTGCCCAACTATCTGTTGCGAAGTTCGCAGAAGGGAAAGGTAGCCATAGCCCAAATGTCTGTTTTGATAAAGAATGGCGATATTGACGGAGCATTAAATCTGCTTCAGACTTTCCTTGCTACTGTTCCATATTGCGAGAACACCAAATACGAGGGACATTATCAGCAGATGCTCTACATCATATTCGCCCTTCTTACAGATTATCGCATCCTTGTGGAGCAGCGAACGGCTAAGGGTCGTACCGACATAACAATGGAGACTGAGGACCATATCTACATCATGGAACTGAAATTCGGCAAGACAGCCGATGAGGCTCTTGCCCAGATTAATGCAAACCATTATGCCGACGCATTCGCGATGAGCGGCAAGAAGATTATTAAAGTCGGGATAGGGTTTGATATAAAAGATGAAAGAAACATCACGGAATGGAGAGTGGAGTGATGCACAAATAACAATATCGGTCAAGCAAAGGCTAATCAGTGAATGACAGCTCTTTGCTTGACCGATGTTGTTTATTCTATTCTGTTACGAGAAATTTGCTTGTCATGGAACAATCTTGATTTTGCTGCATGAATTGTTTCCTTCTTGATTCACCTGAATCTGAACGGCAATGCGTTCCTGCAGTTCCTCCACGTGCGATATGATGCCGACGTGTCTGCCCGACTTGGAATGGAGAGAGCGGAGGGTCTCTACGGCTTTTTGTAGAGGCTCGCCGCTAAGAGTGCCGAAGCCCTCGTCGATGAACAGCGTGTCTACCTGCCATTGCTGACCGATGTCGCTCAACGCAAGAGCCAATGACAACGACACGAGGAAACTCTCGCCGCCGGAGATGGTGCTGGCTGCACGCGAGACAAATCCCTGATAGGCATCCTCAAGAGAGATGACGAATGTGCCAGGCGTGACCTTCAGCGTGTAACGGTCTGTCAGTGTGCGCATATAGCTGTTGGCAGAATGGATGAGGCTCGAGAGAACGTAACTCTGGGCAATCTTACGGAATGTGCTACCCGAGGAATTGCCAATCAGCTGGTTGAGGCGCGACCACTTATGATAGACAGCCTGCTTCTCTTCGGCTTCCTTAACAAGATTGCCCAACTTATGCTTGTTCTCGGCGTCGGTCTTAAGTTCTTGCTTGATGGATCCGGTCTCCTCGCCAATCTCGCCAAGAGCTTTCTCGTAGCCGTCGATGCGCTCTACGATGTTTTCAAGCGTATCGTCCTCCTGCAATTCAGGCTTCTTCTGTTGATGGTCGGTTTGCTGTTTGGTGGCGTTGTCAAGCAAGGTTCTCTTTGCAACGACATCATTTCTGAACCCTAATATCTCTTTATTTACACCTATAATGTCGCTCGACTTGTATGCGTTGAGTTCGGACAGACGCTCAGCCGACAGGCATTCGTTGCTTGCAAGAAACGCATCGAGCTTCGTCTTGTTGGCGTTGTAGCTCTCTTTGGCAGAGTTTAGCGTCGTGAGAACAGCAGTAAGCGAATTGCTTGTCCGGTTGGCTTTGTCGAGAAGGTTGTCCACCTTTGACGCAACCGCTGCCTCTGTCATCTTCCATGCAGGCATAACCCGCGTGATTGACAGCGTGACGTCAGTAACATTATTAATGTATGTCTTTGCATTGTCGAGTCTTGTGCGGAGTGACTGCAGTTTCTGGCCGTTTGCCTTGTATGCTTTGGCTGCCGCATTAAGAGCATCGCCAAAGGCTTTCGAATTTTCGTTCCAGTCAATATCCCACTCGCCTACAACAAGTTCGCCGACTCTTTGTGCGGCGCTTTCGGTTTCTGCTTTACGTGTGCTTATCAGAGTCTTCGCCGTATCTATCTTAGCTTTGCAATCGCTGACAGCCTTCTCTGCTTTCTTCATGTCTTCAGTCAATGACTGTAAGCTCTTGCGCTTTGCGTCCAAATCCTTGCGAAGCTTCTTTAAGGAATTTTCCTTCTGTTCCCCGTCTTTTATCTTACCGTCAAGGTTGTTCTTGCGAATGGTGGTTGAAGCTTCCAATGCGTCAAGATTGGATCGGGCTGCATCGTCAAGCTTCTCCAAGCCACAAGATCTGCAAGCCTCCGCAGCTTTCGCTTCGGCATTAGCAACAGTCTGGTCCTTGTCGAACGCTTTTACGCCTCGTTCGTAAGCCTTTGTCTCAGTCTTTATTTCAGCCTCTATCTTGTTCTTGCCTTCCTGCAATCGTCTGTAGCTCTTTTCTGCTTCATCGTACGATTCCTGCAAGGTGGCGACAAGAGCGGCAAGCGCTTCTTCGTGGGGCAGTTCCGAATTGATCTGCTGACGGCAGACAGGACAGATGTCGCCCACATGAAGTTTCTGACGTAAAGATGATGCAAACTTGTCTATGGTGTCTTTCTGCTTGTCGAGATTCTCCTTGCAGACATTCATCTTAAGTTCGGTGTCATGGATGGGGGCGTCCATAGCTGCCAGCTTGCTCTTCTTGGCGTCGATGGAAGCCAGCTGTTCAACGAGATTATTGCGCAGTTCTTCTCTTTGCTTCTTGTTCTCAGCCAATGTTTCGATACGCTCCTTGGCAGTCTTTATGTTCCTCAAGAGTTCCTTGGCAGCTTCGCACTCTGATCGCAAGTCGGAAAGCTTAATCGCTGCGATATCCTCCTCCTGCTTCGTCACGTCCTTTTCTGCCAAGACTAACGCTTCGTTTGCCAGTCGCACCTTATCCTCTATGGTCTTTAAAGCGGGCAACAGTTCGTCGTTGAGTGTAAGGTTTTGGCTGTCTATATCCTTTGTGCTCTTCACGATGGCTTTACGTCCCTCGCTTATGCTTTCCAGCAGACTCACTATGGTCTGCGCATTCTCATATACCGAAGCCTTTTCCTTCTCTTTGTCGAGAAGCACATCAATGGTCTTTATCTCGTCAGACAAGTTGGCTATCTCATGTTCGGCATACCTTCTTCCACCAAGAATAACAGCATATTCGGCAGCCAAGCCTTCAAGTTCTTTTTCCTTCTTACTAATAATCTTCGAAGCATCAACCGCCCCCGTCATCCATGCGCGGGCATCAATAGTGGAGTTCCACTCATTGACAAGCGTTTCCTTCTGCTTGAAAGCTTCGCCCTCAACTACGGCAACGGCTTCGCGCAGTCGATAGGTGGCATCAGTGGTCTCTTTAAACAAACGCTTGTCTGTGTCTATCCAGTCCTGCTTGTCTTTATCTTTCTTTTGTGCTTCTCTTAATTCTTTCTGCTGACGTTCAAGTTCAGCCATACGGCAGGACCGCTTCTCTATCTCCTCGTCGGACAGAGTGTGCATGCTGTCCACGATAAGCTTGGCTTCGGTCCACTCCTGCTTCCTTAGTTCGGTCTGTTCGTATATCTTTGCACCAATTTTAGAGTAGACATCCACACCGGTAATCTTCTCAAGAATTTCGGCTTTCTCGTCATCCTTGCTGTTGAGGAAACGGGTGAACTCGCCTTGAGCCAACATCGTGGTACGACAGAACTGGCTGAAGTCGAGACCTACTGCTACCTTCAGCTCGCTTCTTATTTCGGCATCCTTAGTCAGAGTGGTTCCTGAGTCAAGATTCTTCAGTTCCCAAACCTTGTTCTGTATTGAGCCGGTTATCTTCTTGTACGCACGAGCCACAGCCCATGTAGCCTCGTAGCTCACACCGTTGCTTCCCAAGAACGTCAGTCGTACATGAGCCTCGGATGTGTTTCTGCGCATAAGTTGGCGAGGGTCGTCAATCTTCACCTCCCTTTTAGCATCGATAGTGGTTCCCTGCATCTTCGTGCCGTCTAAACGGGGAGTGTCGGCATAAAGAGCCAGGCAGATGGCATCGAGGATGGTTGACTTTCCTGCGCCCGTCTTACCCGTTATCAGGAACACCTCGCTGCTGACCAATGGTTCTGCCTCGAAGTCGATAACCGCATCTTCGATAGACGCTATATTGTGGATGGTAAGTTTCTGAAATTTCATAGCAACATCTTAAAGCGTTTTACATTCTTTCTTCCTCTTTCAGTAAGGCAAGAGTCTCATTGAATAGTTCCTTCATGTCATCGTCAAACTCTACGCCGATGTCTTCGGCATATCTCTCTGCGATGTCTATCGGTTTCTCCGTCTTGAACTCATGCACAGACATCACCTTTGCCTCTCTGCTGTCTTTCTTAAGGCGATGAGTGTTGATGACACAGAATCTGCACTTCTTGCCTTCAGTAAGAAGCAAAGCCTCGGCATTGGCTTCTACGGGAAGAAAATTGTCAACCTCAACATTCAGACGTATATATGCCTCAATGTCGTTAGGGAAGTCTTCGAGCAGGGCCTTTGCGTCTTCCCATGTAGCAACGCCATCTTTAGGCAACGTGACCAATGGACGATGAGTCTGTATTTCTATCTCCTTCACGACAGGTTCCTCACCATGTTTGTTTAGTTCAACAATAGATACGGAATGCTGATAGTTCTCATCGAAACTCACAGGAATAGGCGTTCCCGAATATCTTACACGATGATGACCTCCACGAACAAACTGGGCATGATGGATATGTCCCAATGCAAGATAGTCGTAGCCCGTGCCCATATCCTCCAAACTGTGCGAATCGATACCGCCTACAACGTATTCAGAAGCATTCTCATGACCCGTAAAATCACAACCGCTAACGGTGGTGTGAGCGGTCATAAGTACGGGCAGGTTGGCTTTGTTTCGTTCTGCCACGATGTCAAGCAAGTCCTGAAAGAAACCGTCAGGCATATTCCTTTCGTTGACATAAGGGACGGCAATGACATAGCCTTGTCCTGGAATTTCTATAATCAAATCCTCCTTGTTATTAGCGTCAACGCTACCGATGGTATACACCTTCAATGCTTTCCAAGGCGTTCTGAATATGTCATGCTTCGTGCCGCTGTCATGATTGCCCGCAGTTATGACAATGATCATATCAGGGTTGGCATCATGTATTTCCACCAGGGCATTCGTAAACATAGTCTGAACAGACGCAGACGGCTGTGGTGTGTGATAGACATCGCCACAAAGCAGGAACACATCGGGCTTTTCCTCTCTCACTATATCGATCATCTGAAGAAGCATAGCCATCTGTTCCTCTGTTCGGTCGTAATTGTAAAGCGTATGACCAAGATGCCAATCGCTTGTATGTAGTATTTTCATTTAGTTGGGTATTATATTGTTGCGTAGAAATGAAGAGAATTCGCGTATCTGTCTTCACTTGCAACTAATCGCTTTTTTATCCCGAATTGGGGTAAGGTATGAAAAAAAATGTCCAGCTCTATGTCCGCTTGATATTGAAAGTCGGAACATTGAACTGGACATTATGTGTTTATTTATTCAACTGTTTCTGGTTCGTCGTCGTCATCATCGTCGTCTAATGGAATATCGTCGATGGGAACCTGACGGTTGATGGCTGCATTGAATGAGATTACCGTCTCAGAGCGTGAGAGTCCGAGGGGCTGCAGCTTGTCGTGGATGACGTTAAGCAGGTGATGGTTGTTTCGGGCGTAAATCTTGATGAACATATCGAAGCCTCCCGTCGTATAGTGACATTCCACTACCTCAGGAATCTTACGCAGTTCGTCCACCACGTCATCAAACTTGGCGGGGTTCTGCAGATAGAGTCCGATGTATGCGCAGGTCTCGTATCCCACTTTCTCCGGGTCGATAATGAATCGCGATCCCTTCAGAATACCGAGATTGGTGAGCTTCTGTATGCGCTGATGTATAGCGGCTCCGCTGACATTGCATGAGCGTGCTACTTCAAGGAATGGTATACGGGCGTCTTCTGCGATAAGACGGAGGATTTTCTTGTCGAGTAAATCTAAATTGTGATGTGCCATTTGCTATAGATTATATTTATGCTGCAAAGGTATAAAAAATGTCAGAAATAGCAACGATATTTAGTTGAAAAGTTACAATCTGTTATTCTCTTGTTTGTGTTTTGCACAAAATTGTTCTTTATTCAACCGTTTTCTACTCTTTCTTCTGTTCTGCCGAATAGCTAATCCTCCTGACATTAGCTTTGCGTAGCGCCTGCTTCACGCTTGTGATTAGCGACATGGGCGTTTGGCGGTCAGCCTTTATGGACACCATCATGTGCTCGCGGTCTTCTGCCGACATGCGATTACGCTCCTCTGTCATATATCCAGCTATGTCGGAGGGCGATGCCAGCTTGTCGTTGAGCTGTATTCTCTGCGTGCTGTCCGACTGCTGGCTGAGGGTTCCGATATATACGTAAGACACTGCCGACTTCTTTGTGAGGCGTGTCAGTTCGGTTCCCTGCGGCACGGTGTAATGCACCTTCAGTGTCACCTTGCGCATGTGTGTCACTACGATGAAGAAGAAGAGGATGGTGAAGATGAGGTCAGGGAGCGACGAAGTGTTGAGTTGTGGTACGCCGCGCTCGCCTCTACCGAATGATTGTCTCATATCTCGCCTCCTTCCTTTGATGCGTTAGCCTGTGCGTCGTCGGTTTCGTAAGTCTCGGCAATGTGCTGCGGACATTTCTCTCGCACGCTCTTCTTCTCGTCTTCGGTGCAAGAGGCGTAGGCATGATGATACATCTTTTGTGCCAAATCGTTGCGCACCTTATTGTATGCCGCTACAATCTCGTCCTCCAACTGGAAGTACGTGTTGTATCCGGCTTTGGGATTGGCATCTATATATATAATGTGGTCTGACGCACGTGGCGTTATGAAGCGTGCTATCTTCTCACGCAGTCCCTTCACCTCTACGGTCTTGTCGTTCATCGTGATGGTGTTGTCTGCACCAATCTTGAACGACAGCGTGTTCTCACGACTCACCTCCATAGCGTCCGACTGGTCCTCTTCGTCATTGTCAGCGGGCGGCAGTTGTCTTACCAGTCCGCGGTCGATGTCCATAGAGGACGTGACGAGGAAGAAGGTCAGCAGCATGAACGATATGTCGGCTGTTGACGTGGTGTTGAGTGATGGTACTGTATGTTTTCTGCGTTTAATGAGCATCGTCTCTTGGTTTTGTTCTTACTTTTTCCTGATGTAGCGTGTGGCTCCGAAGACAACGGCTGCTGCCGCTGCAACCATCATCACCAACGACGCTCCGACAAACATTCCTGCTGTGCGAAGCCAGAATGTGTCGGCATAGCGCTCGCCGTTAATGGTCAGCGGAGTGGTGTCGCTAAGGAGGAAGCAGAGGAGCATTACGGCTGCGAAGCCTCCTGCCACGCATAGTGAGATGCGGCGAGCCGGTACGTTGTTGACAACGCGGTTGGCGTCGCTGTTCTTTCGCACGCTCCTTATCAGTCCCCACGTCATGAGCACTACGGCGGCGATGGTGAGGACAATCATGAAGCTGACGAGCACGCCGGTAAGCAACGGTGCATTATATTCGGGGTCTTCCTCATAAGGCATATCGTAACCGATGAGCCAGAAAAGTACGAAAAGAACCGCCGAAAGAGCCACGATGACATAGAATATGCGGCTCGATATCTGTTCTGTGGTCAAAAGCCGCCAGTCTGAAATCTTCTTCATAAATGTGAATTTGAATGATGTTGAGCGGATTCTATGCGCGTCTTACTTCTTATACTTCAGAATGGAGTCGAGCAGGGTGATGGCGCTTTCCTCCATCTGTGATGTCAGATGGTCCACCTTTGAGAGGATATAGTTGTAGAAGAGTTGCAGGATGAGCGCCACGATTATACCGAAGATGGTGGTGATAAGCGCCACCTTCATACCCGCAGCCACAATGGTAGGGTTGATGTCGCCAGCCAGCTGAATCTGCTCGAACGCCATCACCATACCGATAACGGTGCCGAGGAATCCGAGTGACGGCGCCATGGCTATGAACAGCGTAATCCATGAGCAGCCTTTCTCAAGGTTGGCAGCCTGCACGGTGCCGTACGCAGCCACCGATCGCTCGATGTCTTCGATGCTGGTGTCGATACGGAGAAGTCCCTGATAGCATATTGACGCCACCGGTCCGCGGGTCTCACGGCATTGTGTCTTGGCGCCTTCTATGTCGCCAGCCTCAATCTTCGCGTCTATCTCCTTCATGAATTTCTTTGCGTCAATCTCCGAAAGGCTGAGATATATGATGCGCTCAATGCAGAAAGCCAAGCCGAGAACGAGGGCTATGGCTACGAACGACATAAACGAAGCTCCACCTTCGACGAACTTCTGCTTCAGCACTCTGTGGAAACCACCGCTCTCTTCCGGCGTTATCTCCTCTGCATCGAGGGACGAAACTGTGTCGGTGGCAGCCTCCAAAAGATTGGCTGAGTCGGCAGCAGCTGCTAATTTTGCGTCCTTAGCGTTGTCGGTAGCTGCTGTAGTGTCTGCGGCCGTAGCTGCGGTTGTCGGTTTGTTAGGGGTGGTGTTGGGGGCTGAATTTACGTTTGTAGCGTAACATAAACACATGGCAAGTGTGGCTATGCCCATTGCCAGTCCTCTGTGTTTCAGAAAAAATCTTGTCATATTCTTTTTATATTCAGATTGTTCACAAGCTGCAAAGTTACGTATATTTTGGAATGTAGCGTAAGAAAGTCGTTGAAATTAAGGTGCGTCAACATTATTTTCTTTACTTTTGCATCATTATTCACCAGTATATAATATGCAACAATCGTTTGTTCCAGACCCATGTCAGGCTGAAGTGATAGCGGCATGCGGCGGTTTTCATCTTGTGCTTGCACCTCCGGGATGCGGCAAGACACACATTCTTACAGAGCGCATACGTTATGCCCACGAGAAGGAGGGCGTGGCTTATGAGGACATGTTGTGCCTGACGTTCACCAATCGTGCCGCCCGTGGTATGATGGAGCGCATCGCTGGCAACATCACGGACGACGGCGTTGAGAATGTATTTGTGGGAAACGTCCATCGTTTCTGCTCCAAGTTTCTCTTCTCCAACGGCGTCATACCTGCTGAGTCGAGTGTCATTGACGAGGACGATGGCATCTCCATCCTTGCGCGTTTCGCTGGTGAGGACGAGTATGTCGTGCTTTCCAACTATGCCAAGCGCCGCGAATACAGCGATGTGTTCCACCTTGAGAGCATGATGCATCAGATACGCCATGGTTATCCTAAGGACCTGCGTGTTCATCCGGAATGTATCAGTCAGAGCGATATGGCTGCCCTTCGACGCATCTGCGAGGTGACGAAGCGTCCGTTTGACGCTGAGGCTATGACGGACATCTATGACCATCCCGACACTTATCGCGACATGGCTCAGTCTGACACCACCGACTATGGTGAGCGTCAGAGCATTCTCTCGCTGCTCCGCAAGATGACGCTTGCGCAGCAATATCGCGGATATAAGAAACAGAACCGTCTGCTCGACTTCCAGGACCTGCTTCTCCTTACCTACGACACGCTTGTGGCTGATGCGGAGACCAAGACGTATAAGCGTTATCCTTGGATTCAGGTGGACGAGGTGCAGGACCTCAATCCGCTTCAGATGTCTCTCATTAAGCTGCTCTCCTCACGTCCTTTCCACACCGTTATGTTCCTCGGCGACGAACAGCAAGCCATCTTCTCCTTCATGGGAGCCAAGATGGACACGCTCTCTGCCATCAAGGAGCGCCCTGCGTGCCAGCTCCATCATCTTTCGGTCAACCATCGTTCGCCGGGTTATCTCCTCGACATCTTCAATACGTATGCGGCGGAGGTGATGAACATCGACCCTGCCTTGCTGCCGGAAGTGGGCGAAAACCATAATCTGACGTTGACAGGAAACGAACTCAAGATTATCTATTCGGACAACTTCGACCAGGAGGTGCGCGACTGCGTGCAATTCGCTTCCATGCTCAGCACCAACTTCCCTGAGTCGACAACAGCCATTGTGGTGAATGCCAACAGCGACGCCGAGGTGCTCAGCCAAGAGCTCCATCGTTGCGGCATCGGTCATTTCAAGGTGTCGGGCACGGACGTTTTCTCTACGCCGGAGGTGAAGCTCCTGCTTGCCCATCTTGGCGTACTCAACAATGAGTTCAGCTTTATGTCGTGGTCGCGCCTTGTGAAGGGACTGCGAGTGTACGAAGGCAATGCCACCGCCCGCGGCTTCGTAAGGGCATTGTTTGATCGTGCCATCCTTCCTTCCGATCTCCTGCGCTATGACGGCACCACCACTTATCTCAGCCGTTTCGTCCGTCATTACGAAGAGGACACCATCGTGGTGTTCGATACGGAGACAACCGGACTGAACGTCTTTGAGGACGACATTCTTCAGATAGCCGCCGTGAAAATGCGTGGCGGCGAGGTGGTGGAAGGTTCGGCTTTCACCGTATACATTGAGACTGACCGTCCCATCCCGCTGATGCTCGGCGACATCCCTAATCCTATCATCGAGGAGCGCAAGCATCACACGCTGCTCTCGCACGCCGATGCTCTCAGACTGTTCATGGAGTATGCTGACGGTTGCGTGCTGCTCGGACATAACGCCGACTACGACTATCATATCCTCCATTTCAATCTACGAAGATATCTGCCCGAATCAGACCTGCAGACTTCCCATCCCGCTTATCTCGACTCGTTGCGCCTCGTGCGTCTGCTCCATCCCGAACTAAGAGAGCACAAGCTGAAATATCTGCTGACGGCGCTTGGGCTGGAAGGCACCAACTCGCACCTTGCCGACGACGACGTCAACGCCACGCAGAACGTGGTGAAGCATTGTTACGGCAAGGCTAAGACGAAGTTGGAGGAGCAGCAGCGCTTCCTTACGGACAAGCGAGTGGTGCAGCGTGTGGAGACGTTCCGCCGCAACTATCGCGACACGTATCTCTCCGCCCTCTCACGTCTTTACGATACGGACGGCGCAGACACGCAGAAGCCAGCCCTCGTGACGGAGATGCTGCGCTTCTACGATTATGCCGTTAAGGAAGGATTCGTGCTGGAGGTAGATGCCCTTCGATATATAGTGGCTTATCTTTCTAATGACATGATTGACGTAGAGGCTGAACCTTCGCTCTACGCCCAGCTGTGCAGTCACATGATGGAGATAAGCACGCTGAAGGAAGCCGACCTATGCGGAAGCGGCAGCCTTGGCGAAACCATCTTCGTCACGACCATCCACAAGGCGAAAGGCTTGGAGTTTGACAATGTCATCGTGTTCGACGCCATTGACGGACGCATACCCAACTTCTACAGCCGTGGCAATCCCCGCCAACTGGCAGAGGACGCCCGCAAGTTCTATGTGGCTCTTTCGCGAGCCAAGCGCCGCCTCTACGTATCGCAATGCCTTCACCGCATGGATTATCATAACATGCCGCACGAAGTGTTTCTCACGCCGTTCATGAAGCCTATAGCCAAATACTTCAAGACAGAAAAGTTGTCATAACTCTAAAAACTCCAAACTCTCAACCCTCAACCCTCAACTCTCAACTCTCAACCCTCAACTTTCCTCAGGCTATACTCTCCGTGCTTGTCAAACACAATCCAGTAGAGAATGGGGAGGACCGTCGCTATGAGCACCATTGAGATGAGCGTACCGAAGAATATCACGGCACCCATCGGCGACCATAGCGTGTTGTTCTCAAGCATCATCGGCAGTACGCCCACCGAGGCTGCTGCCGATGTGAGGAAGATGGGGCGCATGCGTCGTTCGCCGGCTTGGAAGGCGGCGTCGCGAACGGACAGTCCCTTGTCGCGGCGAAGCTCCTCGGCATAGTCGAGCATGATGATGCCGTTGCGCACGAGGATGCCCATAAGGCTTACCACGCCAAGCACACACGTGAGGCTGACGTCATAGCCCGTTATGCACAGACCGATGGCAGCGCCGAAGATGCAGAGCGACATTGAGGAGAGATTCACCAATGCCAGGCTGATGCGCTTGAAATGGAAGAGGAGGATGAAGAAGATGATGAGCACCGCAATCATCACTCCCGACATCACCTGCGGCAAGGTCTCGGCGTCCTTCTCCGGCATGCCGCCCATTTCCCATTTAAGGTCTGGGCAGCGTTCGGACAGTTCTTTGCCAAGCTTGGCAGCCAGCTTGTCAGCGTTATATCCGCGCATCGGTTCGCCGATGATGGATATGGTGCGCACGCCGTTGCGTCGTACGATGCTGCCGTCATGCCATGCGGGCGTTATCTTCGCCAATTGACGAAGAGGCACGCTCGTAGTTCCTCCCATTACGGGTATGTATTCGTTAGCCAGACTACTGTCGTTCTCCGACTTGAGCACCATCTTTACAGGATAGTCGCCCTCCCAAAGCGTCGACATCGGCAGACCGTCGCCGAAGTGAATGGCAAGATTAGCCGAAAGGATGGTCTTGTTTACGCCCAGGCGGTTGGCTTCCGTATAGTCAGGCGTGACGCGGATGCTTGGCAGCGGGTCCTCAAAGTTGGTCCTGACCAGATGTATTCCCTCTATGTCGCGCATACAGGCGCTCACCTGCTTGGCAGCCTTCTTCAGATCGCTGATGCTGTCTGCGCTCACCCTGATCTCGATGGGGTAGGTGGCAGAGTTATAGTCCATCTGCTTGAAGCGCACACGGCAGTCGGGGAAGTAGTCAGAATAGCGGTCAGCATACTTGTTGAGCACCTTGTCTGTGGCGTCGTTGTCCGTGGTGTTGACAATGAACTGCGCAAAGTTAGGACCGCCAATCTGCGGTGCGTAGGTGGTATGGAAGCGTGGCGATCCTTGTCCGATGAACGTCGTCACGGAGGTCACCAAGGAGTCGCGCTGCAGGATGTGCGCCATCGAGTCAGCCACTTGTGCCGTCTTGTTGGCGGTGGTGCCGTTAGGAAGATAAAACTCCACGGCAAACTGGTTGCGTTCGGCTATAGGCATCATTCGCTGAGGCAGACCGGCGAACAGCACGGCTCCTATTGCCACCAATGCTCCGCCCGTCAAGAGCGTGATGCGTGGATAAGCGAAGCAGCGTGTCAGCAGCCATGTATAGCCCATCTGCAGATAGTCGAGCGGCTTTTTCCTTGCGTTAGGTTTCGGACGGCTGTTGATGCCCTTGTGTATCACTCTGTATTGCAGGTAAGGCGTGAGCAGGATTGACACTGTGAGCGAGATGCTCAGAATGATGAACATCGCCCAAGGAAACGACTTTACGAAGTCGCCCATGTCGCCGTGCATCGTTATGAGGAAGGGGAAGAATGTCAGCGAGATGCTCAGCGTGGCGGAAAGCACGGACATGAAGAACTCTCTCGGAGCGGCTATGGCGGCATGCCAGCGCGACATGCCCTGACCGAGCTTCTCCATGTAGTTGTCGATGATGACCACGGAGTCGTCCACCACCATGCCGAGCGTAACGATAAGGGCTGCCAGCGTGACGGTGTTCAGCTCCATCCCGAAAAGATAAAACAGACCCACCGATGAGAAAATGGTGATAGGGATGCTCAGAGCCGACACCTCTGCCACACGGCGCGGCATCAGCAATATTACGACCACGATGACCGATATGACCGACGTAAGAAGCTCGCGGAGGAAATTGAGCACCGACTCGCTCACCACCTTGCTCTGGTCCGTAATGGTGGTGATGCGTACGTCGTCCGGCAAGGTCTGCTCAAACTCGTCCAGCGCCTTGTGTACGTCCTTTCCCATCTTCACGATGTCGTTGCCGGGGCGCATCTCTATGGAGAGCAGCACACACTTGTTGCCGTTGCTCTCGATATACTTGTTCTGCTTTGGATATTCACGTGTGATGTGGGCAATGTCCTTCAGTCGGACGATGTTGCCCTTAGGATCGGAATAGACTATCTGTTCTGCCACGTCACGCTCGTTATTGTACGAGTCGTCCACGTGGATGGGCAGGCAGAGATTGCCCGCGTCGAGGCTTCCGCTCACCGTGGTGAAGCCCTGCAGAGCCAGCTGGTTGAGTATCTTAAAAGAACCTGTGCCATACTTGGCCAGCTTGTTCTGGTCCAGATAGATGCTTATCTGCTCGTTTTGCAGTCCGTACGTGCGCAGATTGGATATGGCGTCGATGTGGCGCAGCTTGTCCTTCAGATTGTCAATGTAGGTGTTCAGCTCGCGATACGTCTTCTGCTTGCTCTCCATCGTTATGAGCAGGGCAGAGGTCTCGGCTATGTCGTCCACGGCTTGCAGGGCAATGACGCCCGACGGCAGCGAAGCCTTGAAGGTCTGCAGACCGTGCTTGAACTTGCTCCAGAAAGCGTCCTTGTCCTCCACGTTGTCGTTGAGTTCGAGGAAGACGATGAGCATGCCGTCCTTGCTCTGCGTGTATGTCTTCTTCTTGTTCACCTCCTTGTAGCCGAAGATGAAGTTCTCCAATGGCTTTGCCACACGCTGCTCCACCTCTTCGGAAGTGGCGCCGGGATAAACAGCCACGCAGGCTCCCTGACGAACCGTGAACTGCGGCATCTCCTGCTTCGGCATCAGAACCAGTCCCATAATGCCGAGAAACACGAGCATACCCATGAGCAATATCACGATGTTGTGGTTGCACATGGCAGACTCGATGAACGAACGCTTTATCACCCTATTGGGTTTTCTTGTTATGCGCCGCTTGATATGGTCGCGCATAGCAGTATTCTCCTTATCCGTCTTCTCCATATCCTTATTTCTCCACATTCTTTTGTGTGTTCACCTTCATGCCTTCAGACACCTTCTGCTTGCCGTTCACAATAACCTCGTCGCCGGCGTTAAGACCTGAGAGAATGACGACGTCATTGCCTTCGAAGCCTCCCGCCTCCACGGGCTGCTGATGAGCCTTGCCCTTGACGACGGTCCACACGAAGCGCGAGTTGTTGACGTCCAGCTCGATGCTTTGTGCTGGGACGGTGATGTGCGACGAGGCAGCCCCGCCGTTGAGCACCTTGGCGTTGCAGACCATACCGGGGAGCAGACGCCTTTGGCTGTTGGCGATGCCCACCTTTATTTCGTAAGTGTGTGATATGGGGTTGGCGTCGATTCCTTTCTCGGATATGGCGCCAATAAACTCGGCGTTGCCCAATGCGGCAACTGTTATCCTTACCTTGTCGCCGATGTGGAGATGCGAAATCTCTGCCTCGGGCACGGATATCTTGGCGTTCACGTTGGTGACGTCAGCTATCTTCAGAACCGGTTGACCTGGAAGTACATACGTGCCAAGGTCGGCTTCCTTTGAGGCTATCACTCCGCTGAACGGGGCAGTGATGGTGGAGTGGGTGAGCTGTTGTCTGGCAATGCCTTCAGCAGCCTTCGCCTGCTCCAGCTTGCTCTCTATCTCCACCCATCGTATGTCCGATATGGTTCCGGCTTTGTGAAGAGGAAGGAAACGGCGGTAGGCGTCCTGCGCCTGATGTAGCGTGGCAAGCGCACTCTTATGCGCTTCCTTCAGCGTAGTGGGGTTGATGGTGGCAAGCGTCTGTCCACGACTTACCTTATCGCCTTCGTCCACACGGATGGAGGTGATGTTTCCGCCAAGCTCGAAGCTGAGCGTCGAACCGGTCTTTTCCTCAATGGTGCCCACATAGTCGTTGGTCTCGCCGTTGGCGTTGCTGCCAACGGTAAGCGTCTCCACCTTCACGGGCGCCTTTTCCGTCTTCTTTTTCTGCTCGGAGCATCCCGCCAGCACAATGCAGCCGACAAGGAACGCAGCAAGCCATCCTCTTAAACAATCAAATTTTCCCATAATATATATTGTAAAAATCGGCGGTAAAGCTACAGTTTTCAACACATATTACAAAGGAAACCTCACGATTTCTTGACCGTATTAAGATTATTTAATCTAATCCGAGTTTGGGGTCAAAATATCCTTGCACATTCCTGAATAATTCAAAATCGCAGGCGAAGCCGAGAACAACTCCTAATTCAAAACTCAAAATTCCTAATTCGGACGGAGTCCGCCGTCCGCCATGCAAATATCGTACAAAGAGTAAAAAGCTGTTACAAAATA
>OIYH01000706.1_pt1 | contig 22778 bp, 20 predicted proteins | sample 1587911 | NCBI WGS metagenome assembly OIYH01 (sample SAMN03283252) | human gut metagenome | biome: human-associated habitat; material: feces | host: Homo sapiens | place: USA | collected 2013
TGCAGAACGACGATGCGAACCGTGCACTGATGGGATCCAACATGCAGCGTCAGGCCGTGCCTCTTCTGAGCACCGAAGCACCTGTAGTAGGTACCGGTATGGAAGAAAAGGCAGCAGTAGACTCCGGTGTCTGCGTGGTAGCCAAGAAAGCGGGAACCATCAGTTATGTATCTTCCAAGACTATCCGCATTGATTATGATGACGGTGAGAAGGAAGAGATCCATCTGACCAAATTCTCCCGCAGTAACCAGTCCAACTGCTACAATCAGAAGCCTATCGTATTCAAGGGCGATCATGTGGCACAGGGACAGGTCATTGCAGACGGACCTTCCACTTCCGAAGGTGAGCTGGCACTGGGTAAGAACCCTCTGATCGGTTTCATGACCTGGGAAGGTTACAACTACGAGGATGCAGTTCTGTTAAGTGAGAGACTGGTACGTGATGATGTGTATACTTCCGTTCATATTGAGGAGTATGAGGCAGAAGCACGTGACACCAAGCTGGGACCGGAAGAAATCACCCGTGATGTACCCGGTGTCGGTGATGATGCACTGAAGGATCTGGATGACAGAGGTATCATTCGTATCGGTGCAGAGGTTCGTGCCGGTGATATCCTGGTGGGTAAAGTTACTCCTAAGGGAGAGACCGAACTGACTGCGGAAGAGAGATTGCTGCGTGCCATCTTCGGTGAGAAGGCAAGAGAAGTAAGAGATACCTCCTTAAAGGTACCTCATGGTGAATATGGTATTGTAGTGGATGCCAAGGTATTTACCCGTGAGAACAGCGATGAGCTGGCACCCGGAGTAAACCAGGCAGTCCGCATTTACATTGCACAGAAGAGAAAAATCTCTGTTGGTGATAAAATGGCAGGTCGTCATGGTAACAAGGGTGTCGTTTCCCGCGTGCTTCCTGTAGAAGATATGCCTTATCTGCCCAACGGACGTCCTCTGGACATCGTGCTGAATCCTCTGGGCGTGCCTTCCCGTATGAATATCGGACAGGTCCTGGAGATCCACCTTTCCCTGGCTGCCAAGGCACTGGGCTTCAATGTGGCAACCCCTGTCTTCGATGGCGCAAACGAGAAAGATATTATGGATACGTTGGATCTTGCCAACGATTATGTAAATCTTCCTTTCGACGATGCAGAGAGTGCAGAGTGGAAGGAAAAGGGTCAGGAGACTACTGCAGACGGTAAGCCCTGGTCCGGAGAGACCTTTACCAGCAAGCATGGTGAGGAGCTTCTCCCTGAAGTTATGCAGTATCTGTCCGAGAACAGAGACCACAGAGGTGTATGGAAGGGAGTTCCCATTTCCAGAGACGGTAAGGTACGTCTGCGTGACGGTAGAACCGGTGAATACTTCGATGGTCCCGTAACCATCGGACACATGCATTACCTGAAACTGCATCATCTGGTAGACGATAAGATCCACGCACGTTCTACCGGACCGTACTCCCTGGTAACACAGCAGCCTCTGGGTGGTAAAGCTCAGTTCGGTGGCCAGCGTTTCGGAGAGATGGAAGTATGGGCTCTGGAGGCGTATGGTGCATCCTACACCCTGCAGGAGATCCTGACAGTGAAGTCCGATGATGTGGTTGGTCGTGTTAAGACTTACGAAGCAATCATTAAGGGAGACAATATCCCTGAGCCCGGTATTCCCGAGTCCTTCAAGGTTCTGCTGAAAGAGCTGCAGGCACTGGGGCTGGATGTCAGAGTGCTGCGCGAGGATCAGACCGAGGTCGAGATCATGGAGACCGTCGATTACGGTGATACCGATTACCGTTATGAGATGGAGGGTGATCGTAAGTATGATGACGATTACGACAAGGGTTCCCTTGGCGAGATGGGCTATCAGTCACAGGAGTTTGACGACAACGGCGAACTGGTGAATTCCGAAGACGACTATGTGGAAGACGATTACACAGATGATAGCTTTGACGGCAGTGATGATGAATTTTAATGCTTTGTATAGAAGGGAGTGCCATTAATGTCAGAAACAAAAAATGAAACAACCTATCAGCCTATGACATTTGATGCCATCAAGATCGGATTAGCTTCCCCGGAGAAAATCCGGGAGTGGTCCCATGGCGAGGTATTAAAGCCGGAGACAATTAACTATAGAACACTGAAACCCGAGAGAGACGGTCTGTTCTGTGAGAGAATCTTCGGACCCAGCAAAGACTGGGAATGTCATTGTGGTAAATATAAGAAGATCAGATATAAGGGCGTTGTCTGCGACAGATGTGGTGTAGAAGTTACCAAAGCCAGCGTACGTAGAGAGCGTATGGGACATATCGAGCTTGCTGCTCCGGTATCCCATATCTGGTACTTCAAAGGTATCCCCAGCCGTATGGGCCTGATCCTGGATCTGTCTCCCAGAATCCTGGAAAAGGTTCTGTACTTCGCTTCCTATATTGTTCTGGATCCGGGAACCACCAACCTTGAGTACAAGGCAGTGTTGTCTGAGAAGGAATATCAGGATGCAAGAGAGACCTGGGGCAACAAGTTCCGTGTAGGCATGGGTGCGGAAGCTATCAAAGAGCTGCTGCAGGCCATTGACCTGGAGAAGGATGCAGCAGAACTGAAGACCGGACTGAAGGAATCCTCCGGTCAGAAGCGTGCCCGCATCATTAAGAGACTGGAAGTTGTGGAAGCTTTCCGTGAGTCCGGAAATAAGCCCGAATGGATGATCATGGATGTCATTCCTGTTATCCCTCCCGATCTTCGTCCTATGGTACAGCTGGATGGTGGACGTTTTGCAACCTCCGACCTGAATGATCTGTACAGAAGGATCATCAACCGTAATAACCGTCTGAAGAGACTGTTAGAGCTTGGTGCTCCCGATATTATCGTACGTAACGAGAAGAGAATGCTGCAGGAAGCAGTAGATGCTCTGATCGATAACGGCAGACGCGGACGTCCCGTTACCGGCCCCGGTAACAGAGCACTGAAGTCTCTGTCCGATATGTTAAAGGGTAAGACCGGTCGTTTCCGTCAGAACCTGTTAGGTAAGCGTGTAGACTATTCCGGACGTTCCGTTATCGTCGTAGGACCGGAACTGAAAATTTATCAGTGTGGTCTGCCCAAGGAAATGGCAATTGAACTGTTCAAGCCTTTTGTAATGAAAGAGCTGGTAGCCAAGGGAATCAGCCAGAATATCAAAAATGCCAAGAAGCTGGTAGAGAGACTGGATACGCAGGTATGGGATGTGCTGGAAGAGGTGATCAAGGAACATCCTGTTATGCTGAACCGTGCACCGACACTGCACAGACTTGGTATTCAGGCATTTGAGCCGATCCTGGTAGAAGGTAAGGCAATCAAACTGCATCCCCTGGTATGTACCGCATTCAACGCGGATTTCGACGGAGACCAGATGGCTGTACATCTTCCTCTGTCCCAGGAGGCACAGGCAGAGTGTCGTTTCCTGCTGTTGTCTCCCAATAACTTACTGAAGCCTTCCGATGGTGGTCCTGTAGCCGTTCCTTCCCAGGATATGGTACTCGGTATCTACTATCTGACCCAGGAGAGACCCGGTTCTATTGGTGAAGGTAAGTATTTCAAGAGCGTAAACGAAGCAATTCTGGCATATGAGAACCAGGCGCTGACACTGCATTCCCGCATTCATGTCCGCATGAGCAAGGTAAATGCAGCAGGTGAGACGATCACCGGAACGGTAGAGTCTACACTGGGACGTTTCATCTTCAATGAGATTCTGCCTCAGGATCTGGGATTTGTAGACAGAAGTGATCCCGAGAACTTCCTGAAGCTGGAAGTAGACTTCCATGTAGGAAAGAAGCAGCTGAAGCAGATCCTGGAGAAGGTCATCAATACTCACGGAGCATCCAAGACCGCAGAAGTACTGGATGACGTTAAGGCAATCGGTTATAAGTACTCTACCAGAGCCGCTATGACCGTATCCATTTCCGATATGACTGTGCCTGAGAAGAAGGGCGAGATGCTGGCAGCCGCACAGGCAACCGTAGACAAGATCGCAAGCAACTTCAGACGTGGTCTGATCACTGAGGAAGAGCGTTATCGTGCAGTCGTAGAGACCTGGAACGAGACCGATAAAGAGCTGACCGATGTACTGCTGTCCGGTCTGGATAAATACAATAACATCTTCATGATGGCAGACTCCGGTGCGCGTGGTTCCAGTCAGCAGATCAAACAGCTGGCAGGTATGCGTGGACTGATGGCGGATACCACAGGTAGAACCATCGAGCTGCCCATCAAATCAAACTTCCGTGAAGGTCTGGATGTACTGGAATACTTCATGTCCGCGCATGGTGCACGTAAAGGTATGTCCGATACCGCGCTGCGTACCGCAGACTCCGGTTATCTGACCAGACGAATGGTTGATGTATCTCAGGAGCTTTCTATCCGTGAAGTAGACTGCTGCGAGGGTCAGACAGAGATCCCCGGTATGGTAGTCAAGGCATTCATGGATGGTAAAGAGACCATTGAAGGTCTGAAAGACAGAATCACAGGCAGATATTCCTGTGAGGATATTTATGATAAAGACGGTAACATGATCGTTAAACACAACCACATGATCACCCCCAGCCGTGCAGCTAAGATCCTCAGCGTAGGTGTAAATGCACAGGGTGAGCCTATTGAGGAAGTGAAGATCCGTACGATCCTGACCTGCCGTTCTCACGTTGGTATCTGTGCAAAATGTTACGGTGCCAACATGGCAACCGGTGAAGCTGTACAGGTAGGTGAAGCAGTCGGTATTATCGCTGCACAGTCTATCGGTGAGCCCGGTACCCAGCTGACCATGAGAACCTTCCATAGTGGTGGTGTCGCAGGTGACGATATCACACAGGGTCTTCCCCGTGTCGAGGAGCTGTTCGAGGCCAGAAAGCCGAAGGGACTTGCGATCATCGCTGAGTTCGGCGGTAAGGCGGAGATCCGTGATACCAAGAAGAAGCGTGAAGTAGTAATTACCAATGAAGAGACCGGAGAATCCAAGGCATACCTGATTCCTTACGGTTCCCGTATCAAGGTAATGGATGGCCAGGTATTAGAGGCCGGTGATGAACTGACCGAAGGTAGTGTAAACCCTCACGATCTGCTGAAGATCAAGGGAATCCGTGCCGTACAGGATTACATGCTGCGTGAAGTACAGCGTGTATACCGTTTACAGGGTGTAGATATCGCCGATAAGCATATCGAAGTCCTGGTACGTCAGATGCTGAAGAAAGTCCGTATCGAGAATAACGGAGACACCGAATTCCTGCCCGGTACTCTGGTAGATGTTCTGGATTTCGAAGAAATGAATGAGAAGCTGACCGCAGAAGGTAAAGAGCCTGCAGAAGGCAAGCGTATCATCCTTGGTATTACCAAGGCAGCACTGGCTACCGAATCCTTCCTGTCCGCAGCATCCTTCCAGGAGACCACTAAGGTACTGACAGAGGCTGCTATCAAGGGTAAGGTTGATAATCTGATCGGTCTGAAGGAGAACGTTATCATTGGTAAACTGATCCCTGTAGGAACCGGTATGAAGAGATATCGTAATACCAGACTGAGCACCGATGATGTGGAAACCATTGATTTCAGTGGCGACATGTATGGTGATGATGCAGAACTGAATCTGAGTGACGGAACAGATCCGGAAGCTGAGAATACAGATGTTAACACCGATGCAGAGACTGTGGAAGTGGGAACAGATGCTGATAACCAGTAAAAAAAGAAAAGATCTTATAAAAAAGCTCTCCGGGGATTCCCCGGGGAGATTTTTTTAGCTGGAAATTACTGTAAGTCCTCTGTATTCAGTACCTGCCAGGCGGTGATCCGGTAAAAGGTGTCATCCGCAGACAGAGGGTATAAGATCTCAATGGTAACCTGTAAGGATTGCAGATCGGAAATAGGTATCACATATGACTTTCCGTGTCCTACGGAGCCGTAATACGCATCCTCGCTGTCGGAGGCTTCGTAGACGCGACGCAGTGTATTGTCCATACCGGCCAGAGACTGCTCTGCCTGATTGCAGGCAGCATAGTAGGCAGTAGTACGTTCCAAAACGCGGGTGCTGAGCCTGCTGTCGGCATTAGCACTGACAATAGACAGTACGGCAAAGGATACCAGACAGAGGATCACGAATACCAGCAGGATCGAAGCGGAGCCGATATTCATACCGAATTGTTTTTTCTTTGAAGAATTACTCATGGTCCCCCCTCCTCTCTGCGGTGTGATGCATGACAGAAATTGTATAAATAGGCATCTCCGGTGCAGACAAGTCATACACGGTGATCTGGGCTTCCATGATACCGGTACCTTCCGCCGGAGTATGTACCAGCTCGGCCTGATAGCTGCCGCCATTTTCTGCGGAACAGAGGTTCCAGCAGCTGTCAAAAGTAAGTCGGAGTGTATCGTCGCTGATCTGTTCCGAAGGAGAGAACAGATCCTGCATGGCATTTATGTCGCCCTCCAGCGCGAGGTACGATTCCGCCAGATTCTGTGCCTGGATGACAGCGTGGTTCTGATTTACTGTCTGTGTGCTCAGCAGATGGGACTTGGCAAACAGCTGGATACAGACGGCGCTGGCCAGGGAGAAAAACAGGATCGCTATGATCATTTCCATTAAAAATAAACTGGATCTGGAATGTTTCATAATAAGTTCGGAATCCTTTCTGCCCGGTGTTTATTCCGTGGCATTACAGTGAATATGGATATAAAAGGTGTGGAACTCTCCGGAAACCGTTTGCAGGGATGCACGGATCAGGTCATTGGAGACATAGGAAAATGTCAGGTCCTTAAGCTCCATGATGTCCGCACCGGCAGGCAGGACCTGTCCGCCGAGAGAAGTCCCTTCCCGCATAAAGAGCTCTTTTAAATGTCCGTCGTAGAAATAGAGGTAGGTACAGTAGGTCTCATCTTCAATCCGTGAAAGCATGCAGAGAGCCGGGGTATCTTCCAGCGTGGCCAGAGAGATACTGTCCGTGGTATCATTCTGTCGGACTTTTTCCAGGATATAGGACACGGCAGTCCTGCTTTCGTAATTGACACCCATATCTTCCACGGTGTGCTGGTATACATCCGCTCCGATGGTAACGAGCGCCAGCGCGGAGACGGCGAATACACCGAACAATGCCAGAACGAACAAGATATCCACAATAAAATGTTTTTCCTGATTTCTATTGTTCATAATGTCAGAAACTCCTTTAGTGAGCGCCGGTTCTGCGGAGTACGGTGACTTCCGGAAGAAGGTTGCTGCCATAGTATTCATAGTCAACAAAAAAACTGTTCTTATCATACAACAGACCGTAATGCTGCTCCAGATATTCCAGAGAAGGTGGATAACAGCCTTCTACGGCATAGCATTGAGAAATGCTGCGTCCCAGGGCAGTTTCCAGACTTTCCTGCTGCTTGGTCAAAGTAGATTCACTAACGGATCCAATTCCCTGTACAAACAGAACAAACAATACCAGAAATGCCAGAATCGGAAGCAGATAGACCAGTTTGCGTCCGAAGGACATGCTTTTTTGCTCAAAACGATTCATGATATCACTCCTATCCGATGCTGGTCATAATACCCATAAGAGGCAGGATGACCGATAACAGGATCAGACCGACGATCACTGACAGAATGATGACAAGGGTCGGTTCCAGAACGGCGATGATGGACTGTAATCTGCGGTTGGTATTTTCCTCATAGCGGTCTGCGATTTTTCGAAGGACCATATCTACGTTACCACTGCGGAAACCTACGGATACCATCTGAGAATACAGGTGATTGAAAATACCTGCACCGGTCAATGCTTCCGCAAAATTGGCACCGGCATGAATGGCTTCTTTGCAGTTTAAAATCTTCTGTTTCATTTTCTCATTGCCTACCAGTGCAGCCACCATGTCCAGACTGGAATAGGTATCCATACCACTGCTCAGAGTCAGGGCCATACCACTTGCAAAACGCTCGCAGGCCACACTCTCATAAAAGCGTCTGGTGAGAGGAAACCAGTTCAGAAAACGCGCGGTAGTACGCTTGCCACCCTGGGTTCTGGTGGCGAAAAGATACAGAAGCAGTATCACGCACAGAATACTTACGAAGATAAAGGAATAACGGTTCAGATGATTGCCGAGACGTAAGAGGGACGCGGCAAACCCCGTCATCTCACTGCCAAGCTCCACATAGACCTGCTCGAAGATCGGCATAACACGGCTGACCAGCACTACGATGACAGCAGCCATCATGGCGATCATAATAAAGGGGTAAGTTACGGCATCCCGGATACTGTTGGCGATGGCATCTTCTTTTTCGTAATAATCTGCCAGAGAATTCATGCAGACATCCAGATTACCGGATTCTTCGCCCAGAGCGATCATATGCAGACAGTAATCGGGAAATACTCCCGTGGCTTCCAGAGCCTTGTGAAAACTTTCTCCCTGTCGGCATACGGTAAGGATCTGGTCGAAGATCGCCTTCCCCTCAGGCGACTGTGCATCACTTTGCAGGATGGCCATGCCCTCCACCGGAGGAATGCCTGCCTGAAACAGCATGGCAGCCTGATTACAGAAAGAAGCGATCTCTTCATTAGAAAGTAATTTTTGCTCTGTGGTCTTCATGTCGTTTTGTTCCCTTTCACTAATACATTTTCTGAAGGATATAATTGCTGCCGTCACCGATGAACTTTTTCAGCGTCTTGTTATCCGTGTTGGCACCGAAGGTAGGATCCACCAGGGTCCAGACATTACCGTCGAATTCGATGATGCCGTTCAGCCAACCGGTGTCGGCGGTGTAGACGCTGATCCAGGCGTGATAGGCATCCTGCGCGTAACCGACCTCCAGTCTGGTAGGGATCCGCTGGCTTCTGAGCATGCTCGCCATAACGGCGGCATAGTCCAGACAGATACCGGTGCCGGAATCCAAAATGGCATCTACGTCGGAAGTATAGCCGGTGGGGGGATCGGAAGCCTTATCGTAGTCGTAGGTAATATTTCCGGTGATATAATCATAGATCCGGGTGATCACCTCCAGATCGGAGGATGCACCTTCCGCCAGTTCCTGCCCCTTGGCAACGACTTTGCTGTCTGACGTAAAATTCACGTACTGATTAGGATAGAGAAAAGGACTGAATTCATCCGGGATCTGTACGTCCAGATCCGCATACAGGCAGGTGGCATAGTTCGTACCGGAAATATTTTCGTAGATCGTCACATCATAATATCCGTCGCCCGAGGAGAGAGGAAACGTCTCGTAGCCGCCTCCGTGCAGATCATAGGTATAGACAACGGTGTCGGGACCGGTGATGCGCAGTTTGACTTTGGGACAGGTGCCGGTATAATTGGCACAGACATAGCCATCGGACATATGAGAATAATCGATGACAGCTACATCATTGGACACCACCGCGGTGCCGTCGGCCTGTGGTACGAGGCAGACAGGAGTGGCATCCCGCAGAGGTCCCACAGGGGAAGTGTTTTCCGTGTCCGGGGAAGCAGTCTCCGGGGAAGAGGTGTCGGTATCCGCAGAAGCGGGATCTGCGGAGGACTGGTCGTCGTAAGTGCCCGTCACAGAAGCATCCACAGGCAGAGAGTCAGAAGCGGAACCGCAGGCGCACAGACCCATGGCCATACAATATGTAATTAATAAAATGCGCAGCCGCGCAGATGATCTTGGTATCCGCATAGAAATCATTACATCCTGTTGTTATTGTGCCAGGCCCGTTACATTATCGGGAGTAAAGAGCAGGTGGAGGGTCTCACCGTTTTTTACGGGAACATAAATATTGGCTTCCTCAGAAAGAAAAGGGAAATTGATCACACCCTTGGAGGTGTCTACGGAGAGCGGTTCGATGATCTCGCCGGACAGCGTCTCCATAAAAGCCTCGTCATAGAGAATGTTATCTCCGGTAAATTTAAGGCTTAAAACATTATTCTCCACATAATCCAGAGTAAGCTCCGCGGGAGCGGGGGCAAACATTTTCTCGTTAAATTCGGAGAGCGGAACGATGACTAAGGGCGACAGAAACGTCAGCACGAAGATCACCGCTGTGGCAACGATCAGACGATTATAGGAAGCGGCATTTACTTTTTTACGAAGTACCAGCTTGTCAAAAGGAATGGTATTGACCGGTTGGTTACAGGTGGACAGGATATTCTGCAGAGCATTATTGGCAGTCGTCATGTCCAGTTCATATCGGTTCTTTTTATGAAAAAACATAATCTGTTATCCTTTCATTCTTTCTTTCAAATGATCCTGTCCGGAGGCAATATAGCGTTTGACGCTGCTGCGGCTGATCTCCATGGCTGCAGCGATCTCTTCGAGCTTCATGTCGTTATAGTAGCGCATGATCAGGACCTGCTTCTCATTGAAAGGAAGCTGCTCTAAGGCGTCCGCCAGCCGGGAATATTCATCCTTCTGCTGGTAGTGCAGTTCCGGATTGGTGTCCAGATGGGGATCCTGGACGATATCCAGAATCTCCTGGCTCAAGACCTGGCAGTCGTTCTGTGGTCGGTTCTTCTGAGTCATGTCATAGCAGACGTGGAAGCAGATGCGGTTCAGCCAGGCGATAAAAACCGTGGGATCATTCAGTTTTCCAATGTTTTTCAGAGCCAGTATGTAGACCTCCTGCATAGCGTCCTGAGCGAGAAAGTCATCTCTCAGATAATGCCTGGTGTAGTTGTATACTTTATTATAGGTAAGAGCATACAATTCCGCGAAGGCATCCGAGTCGCTGTGCTGGGCACGGATCACAAGACCGGCAATGTAAGGAATGTTCATGTCTTTCATGCGTTCGTCTCACTGCTTGGTTAACGGGTTCCTTAAGCGTGGAGCTTATTGTATGTCTCTGTAAGCAGAGTGGAGAAATACTCTGCATGTGCTTCTTCATTTAAAATATATGCGTACTTGATCTGAATGGGCGCATTGCTGTGCTCTTCGTTATATTCCCTCAGCTGCTGATCCAGACTTTCAATGAAATATTCCATGGTGTCATGGGAGCCGTGGTTGACGATCATGAGGAATTCATTGCCGCCGTTACGTCCCACCACACCGAAGGCATCACCGACACTCTCTAAGATACCGGAGAAATCCTTCAACATCTGGTCGCCCACGACATGTCCCATGGTCTGATTGATCTCCTTTAAGTTGGTGATGGTGACCATATAGCATGCTACGTGAGCCAGAGATTCCGGAGAATCGTAGGTCTCAAAGACAACATCCAGTCCGTGTCTGTTGGGAATGCCGGTCAGATGATCCAGGAAAGCTGCACGGTTCAGCGCGTGGCTTTCTTCGGCAAAGGTGCGCAATTTATAAAAATCGTATAACAGCCATATCAGATTAAATAAAGCAAGGATCCAGGAAAGTGTGCATAGAATAAACAGGGTCCGGTCTTCGAAAAGCTTCGTGCCCAACGCCGGGTTCAGGGTCAGCACCAGAACATACGCAGCTTCCAATAGAAGCAGAAGGACTAACTGCACGGTTTTGGTGTTACGGAAGGTTTTTACGAATTTCTTTTTCTGTATCATAGGGTCGCTCCTTTAAAAGCCTGTGTCATGGTTTTCTTTGGATGTATTATAGCATATTGTCTGTCAGAAAAAAAGATAACGATGCCGGCGTTCACTAATTTGATTTTAAAAACTTAGATTTTTTGAAATTAAATAAAAAAATTTGAACCTTTTTTTTGAGATGAACCGTCTTAATAATTAGAAAGACACAAAAGGAGCGGTTTTACCGGCAACTCCGGAAGAAAGGAGCAGAAGGGGACGATGGAAGAACGAAGGAGGATCGACCGTGTTGGCTATCAGGCTAAGAGCGTTATCGTAGTATGTGATTCGGGAGAGAGCATTTTTGTCGAAACATGCAATGTCAGCCCACTGGGCATAGCTTTTACGATGCCGGCCGGATCTCCTGACCTTAAGGGGAAAGACATCATAATCGTAGCGGATACGATGATCATGTATGCAGATGTCACCAGACAGGAGGAGCAAGAAGACGGAGATTTTAAAGTAGCTATTTCGGCAAAGAAGTTCACGCCGGAGGTACTGCAGTATTTATTTGAACATATTGTTGAAAAATAGAATGGAGAGGAAAAATCATATGAGAAAAAACAGTAAGAACGAAAAAGTGATTCGTGCTATGGCGATCGGCATTTCCGCAATGTTGATGGCATCTTCCCCGCTGACTGCACTGGCAGCAGAGGGAGAGGGCACCACGCCTGAAGGCAATGAGGATAAGAACATTACCGTGACACCGGAAGCCGGTATTGCTGACCAGGCACAGGCAGCTGCAAAAGAGGCTGACAAGGCAGTAGAAACGGCAGAAAAGAGTGCTACTGATGTGAAGTCGGAAGTGGCTGACCAGGTAGTGGCAGGGGAAGCTAAGGATACGCAGGGCAAGGATCTGTCTCAGGCTGTTCTGGATGCCAATGCCAAAGTAGAGGATAAGACCGTGGAGGGCGGTTCTTCTCTGAAGGACGCAGAGTCTGCTGTGGAGAGTGCAGATACCAAACTTGGCGTTGCAGAAGCAAATGATAAGCTTTCCGACGCAGAACTGAATAAGGCAACTGATGCAGCGGCAAATGCAGGACAGACTGCGGCAGAAGCAAAGGATGCCATGCAGGCTGCCCAGAATAAGGTAAATGGACAGATCGAGAATATCAAGGATGCTGCTTCTATCACCGATGCCAATGCGGCATATGAAGAAGTAAAGACTACCGTAGATCAGGCACAGGCTGATTTCGATGCAAAGCTTGGGGAGTACAATACCGCCAAGACAGCTTATGAAGAGGCAGCACAGAAGGTGGCAGATTATGAAAAGGCTTATGAGGAGGCTGTAAACAGTGCAGATGCTAACGCTGCGGCAGCAGCAGCTGAACTGGAAGCAGCGAAGACAAATGCAGAAGCACTGGCAAAGGCTCTGGAGGCTGCAAAGGGTGCAGTGGATACCTCTGCGGCAGGTGCTCTGGATATTGCAGATAAGGAAGCCCTGACTCAGGGCGACAATGGACTGAACTGGAAAAATGAGGATCAGCTTTTCATTTCCATTATGCAGAACTACTATCTGCCCGAGGTACAGAAGATCACTGCCGATGATATTAAGGTTGTCCGCAGACAGGGTGAAGACAATAATACCAAGAATTATTTTGAAGTAACCTATACCGATGAGAATGGTAATAAGCAGACAAAGTATTACAACTATGTGATGGATGACAAACAGACTTCCAAGGACAATATCGTGATCTTTGAGAAGCGAATTGAGGAAGTAAACTGGAAGACGGCGCAGGAGACCAATCCGGATCAGTATGTGAAGGGAAACGGGGATACGATCACTGTTTCCGAAGTGGAAAAAGGTCTGAAAGACGGAACTATTATTGCAGTAGATGGAAAGAAAGTGATCAAGAACGACGGAACCGAGAGTATCATTATTTCTGACAATAACCAAAAGACCGAAAACGGCGAGGTTGATACTGATGTAAATGAGGCTACCGAGAAGGAATCCTGGAAACTGGATGAGAACGGCAACCTGATTAAGACCGTGACCGCTGATGTGACCACCATCACCTATACCGATGCAAAATTCACTTCTACCGAACAGTATCAGACAGAGGCAGAGAGAGATGCTGCAGCTGCTGCAAAGGAAAAGGATTTGAAGGACGCTGCCGGCAAGGATGTAACCGTTACAGGAACAGAAAAAACGGATTATACTTATACCGGTAACGGAACCTACATTCCTACCTTTACGAAGACTGTGAATGTGAAGGATGAAGAGGTTGAATGGAAGCATACAGATAAAAAGACGGATTATGGTGTAAGAACAGAGGAAGAAGCAGTAGCAAAGGTTACGAAAGAGCAGGAGAAGGCGTTAAGCAATAAGATTAACGATGATGACGACTTATACCTGATCGGTGTAAGCAGTGATCTTAAGGTAACCGGCTATACAGAAGATCACTGGTATGATGATTCCGACTTCCTCGTATCCGGCACTGTATCCGCAACTTATGCAAAGGTCACTAAGAAGACAGTAGACCAGAGTACCTTCGGCTCCCTCTGGAATGACATCAAGGCTCTGTTTGGTAATGGAGAAACTACGAACAAGAAACTGGAAGATGCAGCCAGAAAGGCAGTCGAGGCAGATGGCGGTATTTTCGTCAGCGCTAACTGGGATGACTGGAAGCTTGGCAAGGCAACCATCCGCTATGTAGCAGGTGTCAGTGTCAAGACCGATGAGAAGACCACCGCAGTGGAGGCACAGAATGCGGTACAGGATGCAGCACTGGCACAGGCAAAAGCAAGCGGCGCAACCGGTGTGTACAATGTGAAGACCACAGATACCGATACCATTGCTCATACCAGCTATTCCTATGAGATTGATTATCTGGAGAAAACCGGAGAGACCACAACCAATACTGCTGTCAGAACTGAGACTTATGCAAATGCAGAGGTGCTGACTGGCCAGATCATCCAGAACCTGAACTATATTCAGGGCAACATCAAACTCACCCAAAAGGATGAAGCCTATCGTAAATTCGTAGATGATGCCAAGGCACTGACTGAAAAGTATCAGAAGCTGTTACAGGATGCAAAGGCAGCACAGGGTGAGGTGGAAGCAGCACAGGGCAAGGTAGATGTGCTGAAGGCAGAGATCGAAGCTCTGAAGAGTAACAGAACCAGTAACCTTGGAGCTCTGAAGGAACTGGAAGGAAAGCTGGCCGTGGCTGAACAGAACAAAAAGGATGCAGAAGATACTCTGAAGGAGATTCTGGACAGCCTGGATAAGGCAGGCGGAGAGCTGGATAAGGTGATCGAGCGTCTGACTCCCGCACCCACACCGGCAGCTCCTGCGGGCGGCGATAGCGCAGGCGGCAGCAGCGATACCGGAGAGACTGTTGTTAACCCGATTGTTCTGGCACCCGCACCGGTGGCACAGGCAACAGTAGTGACCCAGAATCAGGCAGCGGCACAGGGCGTGACGCAGATTGCTGATGAGGTAGCACCTCTTGCAGCCAATGTTGAGGAAGACACCCAGAAAACAGCAGAGGAAGCACCTAAGGCGGAAGAAGCAGTGAATATTGCAGACGAGGCTGTTCCCCTGGCAGATGTGGCTGTGGAAAGCGAACATGCAAAGATGTCCTGGTGGTGGTGGCTGATCATTCTGATCCTCGGTGCAACCGGATATGAAATGTACAAGAAGCACAATGAGAAGAAGCTGAAGGCTCAGGCAGAAAATGCAGGAGATATCGAAGAATAAAAGATAACAAAAACGACATCCATTGGGATTTCCCCTGTGGATGTCGTTTTTTAGACCTTGGAAAGCGGATTACTCGAAGAGCTCTTCGACTTTTTCCAGATCACCGTCTCCGGTCAGCAGAAGAGTCACTGTGGTCTGGGCACTGCTGATATCGGTTGTCCCCTCAACGCATAATTCACCGTCAGTATTGTAGAGAGCCCATTGGAACTCATTGACAGAGGAGGGCCAGTCTGCTTCCATAGAGATCGATTCCTGATCCGACAGGGAATCCAGATTTACCTGTTCCCCGGTCACGGGATCAATGACCGCAACCATACCGACTTCGATGCCACACATATTGACTACCGACAGGGTGAGTGCCCTGGTATCCTCCGAAGTGGATTCTATGGCAGACGTATCGGAATCCGGGGAAACATCGGCGGGCAGGGCTGTAACAGTTTCAGACGGGGAGGTGGAAGCAGTCGTGGCGGAGGATGTATCATCTCCGGCAGAATTCTGACTGCATCCTCCGAATAACAGACAACAGGACAATATACTTACAGTAAAAATATGTCGTATGAAGCTTTTTTGCATAACAGTCTCCTTTGTGTGAAAATCTATATCACTATTATAGCGAATTTCCCATAAAAAGTAAATTTTCGCGATGAAAATTTCCGGAAGCAGACCGGTAGGAATTCCTGAAAAAAATATCGAAAAATGTGAGCCATTTTTCATGGATAAGTAGTCTTTATAGATAGAGACTAAGAAATAACGGAGGCGGTCGAGATGAGCGGCATGCTATATTCCATACCTGTGATTTTGACAGGTTATCGAATCGTACAAATTGAAGATGAAGCGACACCGCTTGCACAGACAGTAAAGAGTGGATATTACGGTGACACAGTAGCCGGAATGCTGGGCATTGGTGTTTTATTACTCTTGGTGATTTATTTTATATTATGCAGAAAATACCAGAAAAGAATCATAGAATTGCAGGAAAATGCACATCCCGGCTGGAACTGGTGGAAGCTTAGAAAGCAGGCAACCGAACTGGAGGATAAAAAGGCAGAAGGAATTGTCGAGGATATCCGGCGGGCAGCGCAAAGCTATATGACTGTTTAAATTGAAACAAATGAAATAGAACTGAAATAGAACTGATATAAAAAGGTCCGGGGAGCGTTCCCTGGATTTTTTTGCGATACAATACAAAAATGAAGTATTTCGTTGCTGATGTCTGACGGTAATGTTATAATTATGTATGTGGTGGTTCCGGAGACCGGTGCCATAAGCATTAAGAAAGAAAAGGAAGGCATTCTATGAAAGTATTGGTAACAGGCGTAAAGGGTCAGTTGGGATATGATGTGGTAAATGAACTTACAAAGCGCGGCATTGAGGCGGTCGGTGTGGATATTCAGGACATGGATATCACGGATGCAGCCAGTGTGGAAAAAGTGATCAGTGAGGTAGCACCGGATGCTGTGATCCACTGTGCAGCCTATACTGCAGTGGATGCAGCGGAAGACAACGTGGAGCTCTGCCGCAGGGTCAACGCGGACGGCACACAGAATATTGCCAATGTCTGCAAAAAGTTAGACTGCAAGATGATCTATATCAGCACGGACTATGTATTTGACGGCGAAGGTACCAGAGCCTGGGAGCCCGACGATGAGCGCCATCCTCTGAACGTATACGGACAGACCAAATACGAGGGCGAGCTGGCAGTGCAGAATACACTGGAGAAGTATTTTATCGTAAGAATCTCCTGGGTATTCGGTGTGAACGGTAAGAATTTCATCAAGACCATGCTGAATCTGGGTAAGACCCATGATCATCTCACGGTGGTGAATGACCAGTTTGGTTCGCCTACTTATACTTATGATCTGGCAAGGCTTCTGGTGGACATGGTGCTGACCGACAAATACGGCATTTATCATGCGACCAATGAAGGTATCTGTAACTGGTATGAATTTGCCTGCGAGATCTTCCGCAAGGCAGGCATGAACGTGGATGTGGCTCCCGTACCGGCGTCCGAGTATCCCACGAAGGCAAAGAGACCGGAGAACAGCCGCATGAGCAAGGAAAAGCTCACAGAGAACGGTTTTGAGAGACTTCCTTCCTGGCAGGATGCGCTGGAACGCTATCTGCCACAGATACAGTAGCGGTTCCTTATATAAGCAGCCCCTGTATAGGGGGAAATTTATGGGAAATACTTCATGGAGCGGTATTGGAAACGGTACTGCTCCTCTTTTGGTTATAATAATATGAAAAAGTGGTGAAAAACCCTGTAAATTTCACGAAAAACCAGTTGACAACGGAAGTTGGAACAAGTATACTATTAAAGCGTGCCAGAAAAGGTGCGTCTATTATACTATTAAGAAAGAGGTGAAACAGAATGCCAACATTTAACCAGTTAGTAAGAAAAGGACGTCAGACCTCTGTTAAGAAGTCTACTGCACCTGCTCTCCAGAAGGGTTACAACTCTCTTCACAAGAAAGCAACAGACGTTTCTGCTCCCCAGAAGCGTGGTGTATGTACTGCTGTTAAGACAGCAACTCCTAAAAAGCCTAACTCTGCTCTTAGAAAGATCGCCAGAGTACGTCTTTCCAACGGAATCGAAGTTACCAGCTACATTCCCGGTGAAGGTCACAATCTGCAGGAGCACAGCGTTGTTTTGATCCGTGGTGGTCGTGTTAAGGACCTGCCCGGTACCAGATACCACATCATCCGTGGTACCCTTGATACCGCCGGTGTCGCTAACAGAAAACAGGCTCGTTCCAAGTACGGCGCTAAGAGACCTAAGGATGCTAAGAAATAAGTAGTATCCGGGGCGTTTTGAACGTCGGACCGAGAGTTCGATGAAAATCCGCAAGGATTTTTGGAGACGATGCGGACATCGTCTTTGTACCACAAAAACGAAACTAAGAAAAGTGTTGGAATTCTGTGATACAGATATAACAGCGCGAACACTTGGGGAAACACATGTGAGTACCTATGATCTAACGTAAACAATTTGTTAAGGAGGGAAGAACCGTGCCACGTAAAGGACATATTCAGAAAAGAGATGTATTAGCAGATCCTTTATACAACAACAAAGTGGTTACCAAGCTTGTCAACAACATCATGTTAGATGGCAAGAAGGGTGTAGCCCAGAAGATCGTATACGGAGCATTTGCTAAGGTTGAAGAGAAGAGCGGAAAGCCTGCTCTGGAAGTATTCGAAGAGGCTATGAACAACATCATGCCTGTTCTGGAAGTAAAAGCAAGACGTATCGGTGGTGCTACCTATCAGGTACCTATCGAAGTTAGACCTGAGAGACGTCAGGCTCTGGGCCTTCGTTGGTTGACCATGTTCTCTCGTAAGAGAAGTGAGAAGACCATGGAAGACAGACTTGCTAACGAAATTCTTGACGCAGCCAACAATACCGGATCTGCAGTTAAGAGAAAAGAAGACATGCACAAGATGGCAGAGGCAAACAAGGCTTTTGCTCATTACAGATTCTAGTAGGAGGGAAAAAACTTGGCTGGAAGAGAATATCCGTTAGAGAGAACCAGAAATATCGGAATTATGGCTCATATCGATGCCGGTAAGACCACTACTACCGAGCGTATCCTGTATTACACAGGTGTTAACTATAAGATCGGTGATACTCACGAAGGTACTGCTACCATGGACTGGATGGCTCAGGAGCAGGAGAGAGGTATTACCATTACATCTGCAGCTACCACCTGTCACTGGACTCTTGAAAAAGAGACCAAACCCATGCCCGGTGCTCTGGAGCATCGTATCAATATTATTGATACCCCGGGTCACGTAGACTTCACCGTTGAGGTTGAGCGTTCCCTTCGTGTACTGGATGGCGCTGTCGGCGTCTTCTGTGCAAAGGGTGGTGTAGAGCCTCAGTCCGAGAACGTATGGCGTCAGGCTGACACCTACAATGTACCTCGTATGGCATTCATCAACAAGATGGATATCCTGGGTGCTAATTTCTACGCAGCAGTAGATCAGATCCGTACCAGACTTGGTAAGAACGCTATCTGCCTTCAGTTGCCTATCGGTAAGGAAGATGAGTTCAAGGGAATCATTGATCTGTTCGAGATGAAGGCTTACATCTACAACGATGAGAAGGGTGATGACATCACTGTTACCGATGATCTTGGAGATATGGCTGATGAGGCTGCTTTATATCATGATGAGCTCATTGAAAAGGTTTGTGAGTTGGATGATGATCTGACAATGATGTATCTGGAAGGTGAAATTCCTTCTGTTGAAGAGATGAAGGCTGCTTTGAGAAAAGCTACTTGTGAGTGCAGAGCCGTTCCTGTATGCTGCGGTACTGCTTACAGAAATAAGGGCGTTCAGAAGCTCCTGGATGCTATTATCGAGTATATGCCTTCTCCTCTGGATGTGCCGGCTATTAAGGGTGTTGACCTTGACGGTAATGAAGTAGAGAGAAAGTCCTCTGATGAAGAGCCTTTCGCTGCACTTGCATTCAAGATCATGACTGACCCGTTCGTAGGTAAGCTCGCTTACTTCCGTGTATATTCCGGTACGCTGAATTCCGGTTCTTATGTACTCAATGCTACTAAGGACAAGAAGGAACGTGTAGGACGTATCCTGCAGATGCATGCGAACAAGCGTGCAGAGCTGGAAAAGGTTTACTCCGGTGATATCGCAGCAGCAGTTGGATTCAAGTTCACCACTACCGGTGATACCATCTGTGATGAGCAGCACCCTGTAATCCTGGAGTCCATGGAGTTCCCTGAGCCCGTTATCGAGCTGGCTATCGAGCCTAAGACCAAAGCCGGTCAGGGCAAGATGGGTGAAGCTCTTGCAAAACTGGCAGAAGAAGATCCTACTTTCCGTGCTCATACCAATCAGGAAACCGGTCAGACCATCATCGCCGGTATGGGTGAGTTGCATCTGGAGATCATTGTTGACCGTCTGCTTCGTGAGTTCCATGTAGAAGCTAACGTAGGTGCTCCTCAGGTTGCTTATAAGGAAGCGTTTACCAAGGCTGTCGAAGTGGATTCCAAGTATGCTAAGCAGTCCGGTGGTCGTGGACAGTACGGACATTGTAAAGTTAAGTTTGAGCCCCTGGAGGCTAACTGTGAGAAGTTTGACTTCGATCCGAAGGCAAACATTCTGATCAACGATCCTCCTACCCTGTTATTCGAATCTACTGTAGTCGGTGGTTCCATTCCTAAGGAATACATCCCCGCAGTAGGTGAAGGTATCCAGGAAGCAGCTCAGGCTGGTATTTTGGGTGGATTCCCTGTACTGGGTGTTCATGCGAATGTATATGATGGATCCTATCATGAGGTCGACTCCTCCGAGATGGCATTCCACATTGCAGGTTCCATGGCATTCAAGGAAGCAATGCAGAAGGCAGCTCCTGTACTGCTTGAGCCGATCATGAAGGTTGAGGTTACCATGCCCGAGGAATACATGGGCGATGTAATCGGTGATCTGAACTCCCGTCGTGGTCGTGTAGAAGGTATGGAAGACATCGGCGGTGGTAAGATGGTTAAGGCTTTCGTTCCCCTTGCTGAGATGTTCGGTTACTCCACAGACCTGCGTTCCAAGACCCAGGGTCGTGGTAACTACTCCATGTTCTTCGAAAAGTATGAGCCCGTTCCTAAGAACGTTCAGGAAAAGGTTCTTGCTGCAAAGGCGAAATAAGCGCTAAATCAATAAAAATAACTTGAAAAACCTCTGATTATTTAATATAATCAGAGGTAGCGAGTTAAAAAAATAAAACTACGAAACTGTTTAATTATTTTAAGGAGGACTTAAATAATGGCTAAAGCTAAATTTGACAGAACAAAGCCCCATTGTAACATTGGTACCATCGGTCACGTTGACCATGGTAAAACTACCCTGACCGCTGCAATCTCCAAGGTTCTTTCCGAGAGAGTACCTGGTAACGAGAAGGTTGACTTCGATCACATCGATAAGGCTCCCGAAGAGAGAGAGCGTGGTATCACCATTTCTACCGCTCACATCGAGTACCAGACCGAGAAGAGACACTATGCACACGTTGACTGCCCGGGCCATGCTGACTACGTTAAGAACATGATCACCGGTGCTGCACAGATGGATGGTGCTATCCTCGTTGTAGCTGCTACTGATGGTGTTATGGCTCAGACCAAGGAGCACATCCTTCTGTCCCGTCAGGTAGGCGTTCCTTACATCATCGTATTCCTGAACAAGTGTGATATGGTTGACGATCCCGAGCTGATCGAGCTGGTTGAGATGGAAGTAACCGAGCAGCTGGAAGAGTACGACTTCAATGACTGCCCTATCATCAAGGGTTCCGCTCTGAAGGCTCTGGAAGATCCCAGCAGCGAGTGGGGCGACAAGATCATGGAACTGATGGATACTGTAGATTCTTATATCCCTGATCCTCAGCGTGATACTGATAAGCCTTTCCTGATGCCCGTCGAGGACGTATTCACCATTACCGGTCGTGGTACCGTTGCTACCGGTCGTGTAGAGCGTGGTGTTCTGCATCTGAATGATGAAGTTGAAATCGTTGGTATCAAGGAAGAGACCAAGAAGACTGTTGTAACCGGTATCGAAATGTTCCGTAAGATGCTGGATGAGGCACAGGCTGGTGATAACATCGGTGCTCTGCTTCGTGGTATCCAGAGAACTGAAATCGAAAGAGGACAGGTTCTGGCTAAGCCCGGTACTGTTACCTGCCACAGAAAGTTTACCGCTCAGGTATACGTTCTGACCAAGGATGAAGGTGGACGTCATACTCCTTTCTTCAACAACTATCGTCCTCAGTTCTACTTCAGAACCACCGACGTTACCGGCGTTTGCGAACTGCCCGCTGGTGTTGAGATGTGCATGCCTGGTGATAACGTAGAGATGACCATCGAACTGATCCATCCTATCGCTATGGAGCAGGGTCTTACCTTCGCTATCCGTGAAGGTGGTAGAACCGTTGGTTCCGGTCGTGTAGCTACCATCATCGAGTAATCTTTGATAGATAGTATATAGCTCTTATTCTGGGGAAGTACTTGTACTTCCCCAGTTTTTTTAACACTAACTCTAACAGTAATTCAGAACAGCAACTCAAAACAATAATTCAAAACAATAATTCAAAATATTAATTCAAAGATCAGTTTTTCTTTTAACCATTTAATGACACAGCTCTGTGTCGGATATTTCAAGATATTTATTTCAATTATTTGTATAATAGCATTATTTTTTTAAGAGGATGGTTTGTAGAAATTATACATGCATAGGAAACATATGAGTAATAATGTGAAAAATGCATGCTAGAGAGGGGAATTATGGATCAGATATGTGCCAGAGGTAGGGGAATACATGCGAGAGAGGGTGAAATTATGGATTGGGTATGTGCCAGAGGTAGGGGAATACATGCGAGAGAGAAAAAAGATGAAATAGGTATGTGCCAGAGGTAAGGGAATACATGCGAGAGAGGGTGAAATTATGGATTGGGTATGTGCCAGAGGTAAGAGAACACATGCGAAAAGAGAAAAAAGATGAAATAGGTATGTGCCAGAGGTAAGGGAATACATGCGAGAGAGGGTGAAATTATGGATTGGGTATGTGCCAGAGGTAAGAGAACACATGCGAAAA
>OIYH01000716.1_pt1 | contig 22535 bp, 20 predicted proteins | sample 1587911 | NCBI WGS metagenome assembly OIYH01 (sample SAMN03283252) | human gut metagenome | biome: human-associated habitat; material: feces | host: Homo sapiens | place: USA | collected 2013
CAAACGCCATGCAGAGATCCCGCAGGCGAATCAACTCTTTGGACATTTATCCTCCTCCATTCATCAGTAAAATAGCCCCCCTTCGACGTGGCGGCAGCGCGTCTGTTCACGCGCTCGTTTCTGTCGAAAGATGGCGAGTACACTATATATAAAAGCGCCGGGAAAGTCAATGGATTTTCCCGTTTTTCTCCGAAAAAAATACAGCGGACAGCAAAAGCCATCCGCTGCACGGCACTCAGCCGAAATATTTGTCCCGGAAGGGCACATTTTCCACTGTAAAGCTCTGCCCGCGCAGATAGTTCAGGTGCCCCGCGTCCGTGGGCAGGTCAAAGGTCAGCTTGTAGGCATACAGGGCCTGCCGCGTCTCGCCGTAGCGGCGGTTTACGTCCCCACGACCGTATTTGCCGTCCCCCAGCAGCGGGCAGCCCAGGTCCGCCATCGTGGCGCGGATCTGGTGAGTCCGGCCCGTCTCCAGCCCGATCTCCACCAAGCTCAGCTCTCCCCGCGTCTCCAGCACCTTGTAATCGGTAATGGCGGTCTTGCCTCCAGGGACCGGCTTATGGTATACGGACACCTGCTTTTTCTTCTCATCTTTCAGCAAAAAGCACTCCACCCGGCCTTCCGGCTTTTTCGGCCGGCCCGCGGTAATGCAGAGGTAGCGCTTGTCCATTTCCCGGTCCCGTATCTTCTCGTTGATGACCCGCAGTGTCTCGGCGTCCTTAGCGGCAATGACGATGCCGCCGGTATTGCGGTCGATGCGGTTGCACAGTGCCGGCGTAAAGGCATTTTCCCACTTGGGGTTCCACTCCCGTTTCTGGTACAGATACGCCTGGATGTGGTTGATGAGGGTATTCACCTTCTCCGTCTCGTCAGCGTGGACCACCATCCCCTGGGGCTTATCCGCCAGCAGCAGGTGCTCATCCTCGTACACCACCGTCAGGTGCGGCTTAAACAGCGTCAGAAACAGATTTTCCTCTGAGGGCTTGTCGAAAAACTCGTCGTTGATGTATAATTGCAGCACATCGCCCGCACAGAGCCGCTGGTCCCGCTGGGCACGTCCGCCGTTTACCTTCACCCGCTTGATGCGGATGTACTTCTGCGCCAGAGCAGGCGGCAGCAGGGGCAGTGCCTTGGACAGAAATCTATCCAGCCGTTGTCCGGCGTCATTTTTCCCGATGGTCAGTTCCCGCATAACGGCGTCCTCCCCTGTGTTTCTCTGTTTATTGTACCGTGTTTTTGAAAAAAGTCAAAATATTTGTAAGAAAATGTTTGACAAGGCATTTTGTGTCGGCTATAATACTACACGTGCCATTGTGAGGTGTACTATGCGTTTGAACGTCAACAAGCTGCTGCATACCCCCGATGCCCGGCAGGACATCCGTTTTGAAATGGATCTGTCCGACTTGGAATTCGGTGGTTCTTGTCCCGTTTCCCGTCCGGTTGTTGTGGACTGCCGGCTGGAGAATAAGGCTGGGCTGCTGCTGTGCGGAATGACGTTGACCACCACGCTGCATTGTATCTGTGACCGGTGCGGTGAAGCGTACGACGCGGACAAGACGACACGCTACGACTGCGTATTGGCAGAGGCGCGCGAGTCTGACGAAAGCGACGACATCATCCTGCTGGATAACGACGAGGTAGATGTGGAGGAGTTGGCGCGCGACGCCTTTATCCTCGATATGGACACGAAGTTTCTCTGCTCAGAGGACTGCAGGGGGCTGTGCCCCGGCTGCGGTGTGAACCTGAACCGGGAGAGCTGCCGATGCAAAAAGGCAGTGGATCCCCGTCTGGCGAAGCTAGCGCAGCTGCTGCAGAAGGATGAGTGAATTACTTTTGTATTACATTGCTGCTCAGGCAATTAAGACCAAGGAGGTGTCAACATGGCAGTCCCTAAGGGAAAAGTATCCAAGCAAAGACGCAATAAGAGACGTTCTTCCGTATGGAAGCTGGCAGCTCCCACGCTGGTGGCGTGCGCCAAGTGCGGCGCGCTGCATCTCCCCCACAGAATGTGCCCGGAGTGCGGCAGCTACAACGGCCGCGAGGTCAAGGTCGTCAAGTCTGTGGCCGCGAAATAAGTTCTGTTGTGCCTTTGCAAGAGGGAAGCGCCGCTTCCCTCTTGTTTTTTTACTGCTCCCACACTTTTCGTCATGGGAAGTATCAAAATCCATCGTTTTACTTTATGCTCGTGGGCGGCTATACTATATTGTGCTTGCGTCTCACGTCAAAAAACGGTATAATGAGTTGATTATTATGTGGTATTATGTCCTATTGTGGATAAGGCCGCATTTTGCATGAGTGAGGACGTATTATGAGTACCATCATCACCGCCATCGACCGGCACAGCCCCGCGGAGCGCGCCGGCGTTCAGGTGGGCGAACAGCTTCTATCCATCAACGGCCACCCCATCGTGGATGTGCTGGACTATCGTTTTTACGGCTATGATCCCCTGTCGCACCTTGAGCTGAAAACGGCGGCAGGCAACGTGCGGCAGGTCACCTGCCGCAAGGCCGAAGGCCAGGACCTGGGGCTGAACTTCGACACGTATCTGATGGACGAAATGCGCTCCTGTGCCAATCACTGCCTGTTCTGCTTTGTGGACCAGATGCCGCCGGGTATGCGTTCCACGCTGTACTTCAAGGATGACGACGCACGGCTGAGCTTTCTGCTGGGCAACTATATCACCCTCACCAACCTGACGGAGCGGGAGGCACAGCGGATCATTGACCTGCACATCAGCCCCATCAACGTCTCCGTCCACGCCACCGACCCACAGCTGCACTGCACCATGCTTGGCAACAAGAACGCCGCCCGGTCGCTGGACTATATCCAGGCCTTCTGCAAGGCCGGTATCGTCATGAACGGGCAGATCGTGGTTTGCCCCGGCTGGAACGACGGTGACCAACTGCGCCGCACCCTCCGCGACCTGACGGAGTGGGAGTTCTCCAGCTGCTCCATCGTGCCGGTGGGCATCACCAAGTACCGCCAGGGTCTGGCCAAGCTAAGGCCCGTGGACAGGGACTGTGCCCGGGACATCATTGCCATCGCCGAGGAATTCGGGCTGGAAAATCTGCGCCGCTTCGGCACCCGTAGGTTCTTCTGTGCTGACGAGCTGTTCCTCCGTGCGGGCATGGAGCTGCCACAGGAGAACTACTACGAGGGCTATCGGCAGCTGGAAAACGGCGTGGGTATGCTGCGCTCGCTGGAGCAGGACTTCCTCAGCGCCATGCGCATGGAGGACCACGACGAGGCCCCTGCACCCTTTACCGTCGCCACCGGCACGGCGGCAGCGCCGTTCATGACATACCTGCTGGAGCAGGCCAAGGCGTACTTCCCCGCCCTGCGGGGACAGGTGATCGCCGTGGAGAACGACTTTTTCGGCCACACCATCGACGTAGCCGGTCTGCTGACAGGTCAGGACCTGTCGGCGCAGCTGCAAAAGGTCCCGGATCTGGGGCGCGTACTGCTGCCGCTGCACATGCTGCGGCACGGAGAAAACGTATTTTTGGACGACTACACCGTGGAGCGGCTCAGCGCCGAGCTGAACTGCCCGGTGCAGATCGTGGGGATAGACGGCAGCGACCTGCTGGACGCCATGCTGGAAAGAGAGGGATAAACTATGGCATTACCTTTGATAGCGATCGTGGGGCGCCCCAACGTGGGCAAGTCCATGCTGTTCAATAAGATCATCGGTCGGCGGCTGTCCATCGTAGAGGACACCCCCGGCGTCACCCGTGACCGTATCTACGGTGAGAGCGAGTGGGTGGGACGCAGGTTCCGCCTGGTGGACACCGGCGGCATCGAGCCCAATACAGACAGCCAGATTCTGTCCTTCATGCGGGAGCAGGCCCAGATCGCCATTGACAACGCCGACGTCATTATCTTCGTCACCGACATCAAGACCGGCCTGACTGCCTCCGACCAGGAGGTGGCCAGTATGCTTCAGCGCAGCCGTAAGCCCATCGTGCTGGCGGTGAACAAGATGGACTCTGTGGGCGCGGTCGACCCGGATTTCTATGAGTTCTACAACCTGGGTCTGGGCGACCCCGTGGCTGTCTCTGCCGTTCACGGCCACGGCACCGGCGATCTGCTGGACGAGTGCATCAAGTATTTTCCGCCGGAAACGGATGAGGAGGACGACTCCGACGTGGTACAGGTGGCCATTATCGGAAAGCCCAATGTAGGTAAATCCAGCTTGACGAACCGTATTCTGGGCGAGGAACGCGTTATCGTCAGCAATGTAGCCGGCACCACCCGTGACGCCATCGACAGCTACTTTGAGAACCAGTACGGCAAATATAATTTCATCGACACCGCCGGTATGCGGAAAAAGTCCAAGGTAGATGACAACATCGAAAAATACAGCGTTCTGCGGGCCACCATGGCTATTGAGCGCAGCGACGTCTGCCTCATTCTCATCGACGCTCAGGAGGGTGTCACCGAGCAGGACACCAAGGTCGCCGGTCTGGCGCATGACGCGGGCAAGGCATGCATTATCGTGGTGAACAAATGGGACCTGATCGAAAAGGACGACAAGACCATGGACCGTATGCGTGAGGACATCCGCCGGGACCTGAGCTATATGCCCTATGCCCCCATTCTGTTCATCTCCGCCCTGACCGGCCAGCGGGTGGGCCGTCTCTTTGAGCTTATCAACTACGTCAACGATCAGGCGGCCATGCGAATCACCACCGGCACGCTGAACAGTGTGCTGGCAGACGCGCAGACCCGCGTTCAGCCACCCACGGACAAGGGGCGCCGCCTGAAGATCTACTACATGACGCAGGTGGGCGTCAAGCCGCCCCACTTCGTCATCTTCTGCAACGACAAAAAGCTCTTCCACTTCTCCTACCAGCGGTATCTGGAAAACCAGCTCCGCAGCGTATTCGGTCTGGAGGGCACGCCCATCGTGCTGACCATCCGGCAGAAGGGAGAGGACGACGGTTGAACCATCTCATCGGCGCTACACTGCTGGCCTCACTGGTCATATTGCTGCTGGGCTATTTCTTAGGTTGTCTCAACGGCTCGGTAATGGTCAGCCACTTCATCATCAAGGACGATGTGCGGCAGCACGGCAGCGGCAATGCGGGCCTGACCAACTTCTACCGCACCTACGGTGCCAAATACGCACTGGGCGTCATCCTCTTCGACATGGGTAAAACAGTGATCGCCTGCCTGATTGGCGGTGCAGCCTTCGACTATCTGGCCGGCGACTGGATGTTGGGCGTCCTGCTGGGTGGCCTCGGCTGTGAGTTGGGTCATATGTTCCCGGTGTTCTTCGGCTTCAAGGGCGGCAAGGGCATCCTGTCCGGCGGTACGCTGGTGTGGCTGCTGGATTGGCGCGTAGGACTCATCGCTTGGGGGCTGTTCGCCGCCCTGTGGCTGCTGACGAAATACGTCTCTCTCGGCTCCGTCTGCGCCGCCGCCTCCATGCCCGTCACCACATTTTTCTTCTGCGGCCGCAGCCTCCTCTACACGGCGCTGGCCGTGCTGATCGCCGCGCTGGTGATCTGGTGCCACCGGGAGAATATCACGCGCCTGCTGCATCATCAGGAACGCAAATTCCAATGGCACACCGGCACACCGAAAGAGAAAGAGTAAACAGAGAAAGGACATCACTGACATGAAACACAATCAGATGCGGCAGGTGGTCTTCCCCATTCTGGCCGCCTTCATCTGGGGCACCGCCTTCGTTGCGCAGGATATGTGCGCCGACTCCATCGGCGCGTTCGCCTTCAACGCCAGCCGCTACTTTATCGCGGTGCTGGCGCTGCTGGTGGTCATCGTCATCAGCGACAAGCTGAAAAAGGACAAGCCCGTCCTCTCCCCCGCCGAGAAAAAGGCCGCCAACCGGCAGCTGTGGCTGGGCGGCCTGTGCTGCGGTGCGGCGCTGGCCATGGCCTCCAACTTCCAGCAGGCGGGCATGGTGGCCGGCACTGACTCCGGCAAGGCCGGCTTCCTGACGGCGCTGTATGTGGTGCTGGTTCCCGTATGCGGTCTGTTCTTCAAGCGGAAGGTCAGCCTCCCCGTCTGGATCGCCGTGGCACTGTCCGTGATCGCGCTGTATCTGCTGTGCATCAACGGTGAATTCTCCCTCGCCCCCGGCGACCTGCTGATCCTGGCCTGCGCCGTGTGCTTCACCATACATATCCTTGTCATCGACCACTTCACCGCCACCGTGGACGGCGTGAAGCTCAGCTGCCTGCAATTCCTGTTCGCGGCCCTTATCTCCACTGTGTGCATGTTCCTCTTCGAGGACGTGGACTTCGCCGCCATCTGGGGCTGCATCCTGCCCCTGCTGTATGTGGGCATCTTCTCCTGCGGCGTGGGCTACACCCTGCAAATCCTGGCGCAGAAGGGTTCCAACCCCACGGTGGTCACCATCCTGCTGAGTCTGGAGAGCGTATTCGCCGTCATCGCCGGTGCCATTATTCTCAAACAGCAGATGTCTGCCCGGGAATACATCGGCTGCGCGGTGATGTTCGCCGCCGTCCTCCTGGCCCAGATCGACTTCCCCGTGAAACAGAAAGCCGAATAAAGTGCGAAAAAGAAGCACCCGCTCGGGTGCTTCTTTTTTGCGCTTTTGGCTGTCTCAGAACAGCGTCACCTGACTGGTATCCGCCATACCGGCAAAGGCGCCCAGCGCCTTCAGCTGCTCGATATGGGTCTTACTAAGCTTGTTGCAGATGGTGGCGAACTCCTCTACAGAGATGAAGGTTTTTCCCTTTCGCTTCTCCACCGTGTCCAGCGCCGCCGTCTCACCCAGACCGCGCACCGTTACAAAGGGAGGCAGCAGGCCGTTTTCCGTGATCTTGAAGTGTGTGGCATCGGAGTCGTAAATACTAATGGTGTCAAAATGGAAGCCCCGCAGATAGAACTCATAGCACACCTCCAGCGTCACCAGCAGGTTCTGTTCCACGTCGGTGGCGTCCTTATTGTTCTCGATCTCCCTGATTTTCTGCTTCACCGCATCCATGCCGGCGCAGCAGTACTCCGCGTCGAAGGCCTTGGCCCGGATGGAGAAGAACGTAGCGTAGAAGGCCAGCGGCTCATGCACCTTGAACCACGCAATACGGAACGCCATCATCACATAGGCCACAGCGTGGGCCTTAGGGAACAGATAGCCGATCTTGGCCAGGGAGCCGATATACCAATCCGGCACCTGATGCTCCCGCATAGCCTCCTCCCAGCCGTCCTCGAAGCCCTTTTTCTTTACTTTGCCCTTACGCACCGCCTCCATGATCTTAAAGCTCATCTTCGGCTCCAGCCCCATGGAGATCAGGTACAACATGATATCATCGCGGCAGCCCACCGTCTCCAAAACGCTGGCCGTGCCGCCCACGATCAAGTCCCGGGCATTGCCCAGCCACACGTCGGTACCGTGGGAGAAGCCGGACAACCGTACCAGGGTATTGAAATCCTGGGGCATGGTATCCATCAGCATACCGCGGGTGAACCGGGTGTTGAACTCCGGGATAGCCACGGCGCCGGTGGGCCCCAGTATCTCGTCATTTTCAAAGCCCAGCACCTTGGACGAGGTGAAAATACTCATGGTATCCGGGTCATCCAAGGGGATGGCCCGCGCGTTCACGCCGGTCAGGTCCTCCAGCATTTTGATCATGGTGGGGTCATCGTGTCCCAGCATATCCAGCTTCAGGAGGTTGTCCTCCATGCAGTGATACTCGAAATGAGTGGTCACAGTGTCGCTGTTGGCATCGTCTGCCGGGTGCTGCACCGCGGTAAAATCCTCCACATCCATATCATCCGGCACCACCACCAGCCCACCGGGGTGCTGCCCCGTAGTACGCCGCACGCCCACGCAGCCCAGCGTCAGGCGATCCAGCTCCGCGTTGGAGGCCGTCTCGCCCCGTTCCTCCAGGTATTTTTTCACCATGCCGAAGGCGGTCTTTTCCGCCAGGGTACCGATGGTCCCCGCGCGGAACACCTGGGTCTTGCCGAACATCTCGATGGCGTGCTGGTGTGCCCGGGCCTGGTACTCACCGGAGAAATTCAGGTCGATATCCGGCACCTTACCGCCGCCGTAGCCCAAAAACGTCTCAAAGGGGATGTCAAATCCGTCCTTAGCGTACTTTGCCCCGCACATCGGGCAATTCTTATCGGGCATATCCGCGCCGCAGCCGTAGCTGCCATCGGTGATGAACTCAGTATGGCGGCATTTGGGGCAGCGATAATGGGGCGGCAGGGAGTTCACCTCCGTAATGCCGGACATATACGCCACCAGCGACGAGCCCACCGAGCCACGGGAGCCCACCAGATAACCGTTTTCCAGGCTGCGCTGCACCAGCTTCTGGGCGGACATATACACCACGTCGTACTTGCCCAGAATGCTTTTCAGTTCCACGTTCAGCCGGTCCACGATCAGCTGAGGCGGCTCGTCGCCATACAGCTCGTGACACTTGTCCCACACTCTGTCATGAAGTTCCTGCTCCGAATTCTCCAGCCGCGGTGGGAACAACCGTCCCGGCGGCAGCAGCTCGATATTTTCGATGCGGTCGGCGATGCCGCGCGGGTCGTCGATGACCACCCGATGCGCTTCCTCTTCGCCCAGATAGGCAAACTCCGCCAGCATCTCCTCCGTGGTCTTGAAGTAAATGGGCAGGGGTGCGTCGGCGTCGGCAAACTTCTTGCTGGCCAGCAGGATATGGCGGTATACCTCGTCCTCCGGCTCCTGGAAGTGCACATCACCGGTGGCGCACACGGGCTTGCCCAGCTCCCGGCCCAACCGGACGATAGTACGGTTGAACTCCCGCAGCTCATCCTCTGACTGCACCGTGCCGTTGCGAAGCATGAACATATTATTGCAGATGGGCTGTATCTCCAGGTAATCGTAGAACGATGCGATGCGCTTCAGCTCCGCCCAGTCCTTGCGGTCCGCCACCGCCCGGAACAGCTCGCCTGCTTCACAGGCTGAGCCGATGATGAGGCCCTCCCGATGGGCGATCAGCTCCGTCTTGGGGATAATGGGCACACGCTTGAAATACTTGAGATTGGAAGCCGAGATCAACTGATACAGATGCTTCAGACCCAGCTTGTTCTTCGCCAGGATGATAATATGCTTGGGGTGCCGGCTGCCGCCGCCCCGGGGCCGCAGCTTCTCCATCTGCCCGTTGATCTCCTGTAGACGGGAAATTCCCATCTCCCGCCGCATTCTCTCAAAAAAGGGTATCAGCATATACCCCACCATCCCCGCATCGTCCGAGGCCCGGTGGTGGTTGAAGGCGGGCAGATCCAAATGCTCCGCCACGATGTCCAGCTTATGTTTGTGCAGCTCCGGCAGCAGATTCTGCGCCAGGATCAGGCTGTCGATGTACGTGGGGTCGAATTCCAGCCCCGCCCTGCGGCACCCTGCTCGGATGAACCCGATGTCGAACTCCGCATTGTGGGCCGCCAGCGGTCGCCCGTCCACGAATTTCAAAAACGCCGCCAGTGCTTCCTCCGGCGGCGGCGCATCCGCCAGCATGGCATCCGTAATGCCCGTCAGGCCGATGATCTCCGGCGTCAGCCGACGGCCGGGGTTCACGAAGGTCTGAAACGTATCCGTGATCTTCCCGTTTTTCAGCACCACTGCGCCGATCTCCGTGATGGCCTCCCGCTGTACCTTCAATCCGGTGGTTTCAATGTCGAAGCACACGATCTCGTCATCGAAGCCCTGATCCTGCCTACCGTGCACGGCAATGCGGTCGTCCAGGTTGTTGACGTAGTACCCCTCCACGCCGTACAGGATCTTGATCTTCCCCTTGCCCGCGTCCCGTGCCTTTGGGAATGCCTGCACCGTGCCGTGGTCGGTAATGGCAATAGCCGGGTGGCCCCAGGCTGCCGCCTGCTTTACCACCTTGCCCACATCCGTCAGAGCATCCATGCTGCTCATCTGCGTATGCAGGTGCAGCTCCACCCGCTTCTCCGGTGCATTGTCCTGCCGGGCCGTATGGCTGATCTTCATAATATTCACCGGCCGCAGCAGGATATCTTTCCCGTCGTAGGTCAGTTCCACCTTGCCCTGCAGGCGCAGCCACATCCCGTCGTTGATCGCGCCGCCCAGCACCTTGGCCTCTTTTTCATCCATGGCCTTCCGCACGGCCACGGAGCCATGCTCATCGGTGATGTTGAAGTTCAGCGTCCACATTCCCTTGCGCCGCGTCTCATAGCACTCCGCCTTAAACACCCGGCCCTCCACAATAGCGCTGCCCTGCTTGATATTCAGTTCGCCGATAGGCGTCAGCTTTCCGGTGATCGTCTTGCCCCAGATCACCCCGTTGTCGCCCTTTTGCTCGCCGGTGCCGCAGAAATGCAGCAGCACCTGCCGCAGATCATACTGCTGCGCCAGCATCTGCTGCAGGGCGTCCTGCGCCGCCTGGGGCAGTGTCTCACTGCTCTCTATCTGCACCTCCAGCGTCCGGCCCGCCATATCCAGCGCGCCGCTGATGATGCAGGCATCGTGCAGCAGCAGGCGCAGCTGCCGCGGCGCCTGAAAGCTCTCAAACAGCGTAAAAAACGGTACTCTCTCCGCCATGTTTCTCCCCTATCGTATCTCTTGTCACAGCTTGTCGATCTCCTCGAACAGCGCGTCCACCAGCTGGTCCTCCGGCACCTTCCGCAGAACCTTTCCCTTAGCGAACAGCAGTCCCTCGCCCTTGCCTCCGGCGATGCCCACATCCGCAGCAGTGGCCTCACCCGGTCCATTGACCACGCACCCCATCACTGCCACGGTGATGGGCTTGTCACAGCTCTTCAGCCGCCGTTCCACCTCCCGGGCGATGGGCAGCATATCATACTTCGTCCGCCCGCAGGTGGGGCAGGCGATTAGGTCCGGCCCCGTCTGCCGCAGACCGCAGGCCTGCAAAATACGCTTGGCGGCCACTACTTCCTCCACCGGGTCGGCAGTCAGGCTCACCCGCAGCGTATCGCCGATACCCCGACACAGCAGTCCGCCGATGCCGATGGCCGACTTCAGCACCCCCATCTCCGGTGTGCCGGCCTCGGTGACGCCCAGATGCAGCGGATAGTCCACCTTTTCGTGCAGCAGCTCGTAGGCCGCCATATTTACCGGCACCCGGGAGCACTTCACGGAGATGCAGATATCCCCGAAGCCGCACTCCTCCAACAGGCGCACATGTCCCAGTGCACTCTCGGCCAGCGCCTCGGCGGTCACGCCGCCGTATTTTTGCACCAGGTCCTTCTCCAGCGAGCCGCCGTTGACGCCCACACGGATCGGAATATTCCTCTCCCGGCAGGCGTCGGCCACGGCCCGCACGCGGTCCTTCGACCCGATGTTGCCGGGGTTGATGCGTATTTTATCCACACCGCCGTCCACACACAGCAGCGCCAGCCGGTAATCAAAGTGGATATCCGCCACCAGCGGGATGTGTATAGCCGCCTTGATGCTCGGAATGGCCCGTGCGGCCTCCTCCGTGGGCACCGCCACACGCACGATCTCGCAGCCCGCCTGCTCCAGGCGCTGTATCTGCCGCACCGTGGCGTTCACGTCCTCCGTGGGCGTATTGCACATGGACTGTATGCTCACGGCTGCGCCGCCGCCCACCGGTACCGCGCCCACCTGTATGCGTCTTGTCACTGTTCCCGCCTCCTCAGTGGATCAGCTTTCCCACGTCGCTGAACACCAGCACCACCATCAGCGCCAGCAGCAGAATAAGTCCCGCGAAGTGGATATAGTTCTCATATTTTGCCGGTATCTGCTTCCGGAACAGCAGCATGGCTGCCGCGTTGATGATCAGGAAGAATATCCGCCCGCCGTCCAGCGCCGGCAGCGGCAGCAGGTTCATCACCGCCAGATTCACTGCGATCAGCGCCGCGATGTAGGCGATGTTCTCCACCGCCGCCTGGGTCGTCTCCGCCTGCTCACCTACCTGTACCATGGTGGACACGATCCCCACCGGGCCACTCAGATCCCGCAGGCCCGCCTGCCCGGTAAAGAGCATTTGCAGGCTCAGCCGCACCAGACGCACGAAATCCACAGCATTGTTCCAGGTGTAGGCCAGTTTGTCGCCGAAGGTGGCCGCCGCCGCACCGAAGTATATTCCGTAGCCGCTGTACGCATTTCCGCTTTGATCGGTATACGTCTGTCTCGTCATGGCAAAGTCGTCCAGGCACACCTTCTCCCCGCCGCGGTCCACCACCAGGTCGAATGTGCCGGTCTTATTCAGGCCAAGCAGCAGGCTCACGTCGCTGTAAATGTACACGCGCTCCCCATCGATGGACACCAGCCGGTCCCCGGTCTGCAAGCCGTCGGCGCTCTCCAACGGACAACCCTCGGCAAAGCCGGAGATCACCGGCTGATAGAACCCCTGCGCCGGCGCATACAGGCAGAAGATGATAATAAGCCCCGCCAGAAAATTCATGGCCGCGCCGGCGGCAAAAATGATCAGCTTTTTCCAAAAGCCCTGGCGGTTCAGCGCCGCCGGATCGTCAGAGTCCTCCTCTTCCCCCTCCATGGCACAGAAACCGCCCACCGGAAAAGCCCGCAGAGAATACCGGGTATCCCCCCGCTGCTTTTTCCATAGCACCGGTCCCATGCCGATGGCGAACTCGTTGACCCGCACGCCGCAGGCCTTGGCCGCCAGGAAGTGCCCCAGCTCATGGACGGCGATCAAAATACCGAACACCAGCAGGGCCGCTATGATATATACGATCATGTATGCAAGCTCCTTTTCCGGATGTCACAGAGCAGCGCGCCGCGCCGCCTTGTCTGCTTCCAGTATATCCACAAGGCTTGGCTGATATTGCACTGGCACCCGCTCCAACGCGCGCTCCACCCGCCGGGAGATATCGTTAAAGCCGATCTCACCCCGCAGAAACATTCCCACGGCCGCCTCGTTGGCGCCGTTGAGTATGGCGCAGGCGGTGCCGCCCACCGCTGCGGCATACCGTGCCAGACGCAGACAGGGGAACGCCCTCTCGTCCGGCTCGGCAAAGGTCAGCGCGCCGCAGGTCAGCAGATCAAGCGGCTTATCCGGGCTCTCGGCCCGGTAGGGATACGTCATGGCATAGCGGATGGGCAGCTTCATATCCGGCGTGCCCAGCTGCGCCAGCAGTGCCCCGTCCCGGAACTCCACCAGTGAATGCACGATGCTCTGGTGGTGTATCACCGCCTGCACCTGCTCCACCGGCAGGCGATAGAGCCGCATGGCCTCGATGATCTCCAGTCCCTTGTTCATCAGTGTGGCGGAGTCCACCGTGATCTTCGGTCCCATGTGCCAGTTGGGATGGCGCAGGGCATCCGCCGCCGTCATGTGCTCCAGCTCGTCGAAGGTCCTTCCGTAGAACGGCCCGCCGGAGCAGGTCAGCAGGATACGCCGCACCTCACCCCGGTCCCGGCAGCCCTGCAAGCACTGAAACACCGCGCTGTGCTCACTGTCCACCGGCACGATCTCCGCGCCGTATTTCTCCGCCGCGTCCATCACCAGCTCACCGGCGCACACCAGCGTTTCCTTATTGGCCAGCGCGATGCGCTTGCCTTTTTGGATTGCTGCCAGTGTGGGACGCAGCCCCACGCTGCCCATCACGGCAGTCACCACCGTGTCCGCCTCGGTCATAGCGGCGGCAGCCAACAGGCCCTCCTCCCCTGCCATGACCTCAATGCCGGTCCCCCGCAGCCGTTTTTTCAGCGCCAGCGCCGCATTTTCGTCATACAGCACCGCAAGGCGCGGCATATACTGCCGCGCCTGCTGCTCCAACAGGTCTACCTGTGTATTGGCGGTCAGCGCCGCCACGCGGAGGCCCAGCTCCCCGGCCACCTCCAGCGTCTGCCGCCCGATGGAGCCGGTAGCCCCCAACAGGGCGATGGTTTTCGTCATAGGTCCTTCCTCAATACAGCGTCACAGCGTTGATAAGCATCCACGTCACCGGTGCAGCGAAGATCACACTATCGAACCGGTCCAGCACGCCGCCGTGGCCCGGCAGCAGCCGTCCGTAGTCCTTGATGCCGCACTGCCGCTTCACGCAGGAGAAGCTCAGGTCGCCCAGCTGCCCCAGCACCGCGCCCACGAAGCCCAACAGCACACACCAGCCGATGTGCAGCTGCACCTCCGTACATAGGAAGAAGAATATCCGGAACAGGATCATTCCCACCATGCCGCCCACCAGACCGCTGACCGCACCCTCCCGTGTCTTCTTCGGGCTGACTCTGGGCGCCAGCTTTGTTTTCCCGAACAGCATACCGCCGAACAGCGCCAGAGAGTCGCTCATAAACGCCGACACCAGCGGGATCAGCACCAGTCCGGCGCCGTATTCCAGCATCCGCAGCCGCACCAGGCAGCCCAGCGCCAGCGGGATCACCAATCCGGACACCGCCATAGCGCTGATATCCGGAAAATCCAGCTCGTCGTCTTTGCCGAAGGCCTGCACCGCCGCGATGAACATCACCACGATCAGCGCCGCCAGCAGCCATACCATGATCGTATGTATGGCGGTACCCGTGAAGTCACCGCCGCTGAAATACACCGTGAACACGGTGAACACCGCCAGCGTGGCCGCCAGCCCCCACCAGCGCGCCGCTTTCTCCGGCGCGGCGGCCGCCATGAACTCATGGCAGCCGATGACGCACAGCGCCGCCACCAGCACCGCCGTGGCCCAATCCGGTGCGAAGCACAGCACGCCGATCAATGCCGGCACGCCGATGATCGCCACCAGTATTCTCTGTTTCATGGTCGTCACCTCACTTTACGCCGCCGAACCGGCGATCCCGCCGCTGATAGTCGATGATCGCTCTGTCCATATCCTGCCGGGTAAAATCCGGCCACAGCGTGTCGCAGAAATAGAATTCGCTGTAGGCACACTGCCACAGCATGAAATTGCTCAGCCGTATCTCGCCGCTGGGGCGGATGATCAGCTCCGGGTCGGGGATACCGGCAGAGTACATATTGGCGGAGAGGTTCTCCTCCGTCCAGTCCACCCCCTGCTCCGCGCACAGCCGCGCTGCCCGCAGTATCTCCGCCCTGCCGCCGTAATTCAGACACACATTGGCCTGGAACCCCGCATAGCGGCCGGAGATGTCATCCGTCTCATGCGCCAGCGCCTGCAGCTCCGGGGACAGTGCGCTGAGGTCGCCGAAGAACCGCAGGCGGATGTGCTCCTTTTCCATGGTGTCGATAGCTTCCCGCAGATACTGCTCCAACAGGCCCATGATGGTATTCACCTCATCGGCGGGCCGCTTCCAGTTCTCTGTGGAAAAGGCGTATACCGTCAGGTATTCCACTCCCAGTTCCTTGCAGTAGGTGGCGATGTCGCGGAACACCTCTGCCCCCGCCTTGTGCCCCACCGTGCGGGGCAGGCCGCGTTTTTTCGCCCAGCGGCCGTTGCCGTCCATAATAACAGCGATATGGCGGGGAAGGCGGCTCCTGTCCACCTCCCCCGCCGTATGGGGCGTTTTCTTCGTAAACAGTCCCATTAAACAGACATCAATTCCTTTTCCTTGTTGTCCAGGATCTTGTCGATCTCCTTGCAGCTGTCATCGGTCAGCTTCTGCAGGTCCTTCTCGGCGATCTTCAGCTCGTCCTCGGTGATCTCGGACGCCTTCTGCTGCTTCTTGAAGTTATCCATCGCATCCCGGCGGATATTCCGCACAGCCACCTTGCCGTTCTCGGCGTACTTGTGGATCTGCTTGACCAGTTCCTTGCGGCGCTCCTCGGTCAGCTGGGGGAAAGCCAGACGAATGCACTTACCGTCGTTCTGGGGGTTGATGCCCAAGTCGGACTCCTGAATGGCCTTTTCAATACCCTTCAGAATGCTGGCATCCCAAGGGGTAATGACCAGCGTCCGCGGGTCGGGCGAGCCGATAGAGCCGATCTGCTGGATGGGCGTGGGGGTACCGTAATAGTCCACACTGATGCGGTTGAGCACGGAAGCGTTGGCGCGGCCGGCACGCACGGTGTCGAAGTCGCTCATCACGGATTCAATGCTCTTCTTCATTTTTTCCTCGTAAACCTTGTACTCGTCCTTCAACATGGGGTCAGTCCTCCTTCACGATCGTTCCGATTTTTTCGCCGCGCAGGGCGCGGATGATATTCTCCGGGTCTTTCAGGGCAAATACCAGCACCGGGATATGGTTGTCCATGGACAGGCTGGTGGCGGTAGAGTCCATCACAGCCAGGTGCCGCTTGAGCACCTCGTCGTAGGTGATGCTGTCAAACTTCACCGCATCGGCATTCTTGGCCGGGTCGCTGTCGTACACGCCGTCGATATTCTTGGCCAGCAGGATGACGTCCGCGTCGATCTCCGCCGCCCGCAGCACCGCCGCGGTATCCGTAGAGAAGAACGGGCAGCCAATGCCGCAGCCAAAAATGACCACGCGTCCCTTTTCCAGGTGCCGAATGGCCCTGGCGCGGATATACGGCTCCGCCACGGCCCGGATCTCCAGCGCCGTCTGCACACGCACGTCCACACCCTTCTGCTCCAGCACGTCCGCCATGGCCATGCAGTTCATGGCCGTGGCCAGCATACCCATGTGGTCGGCCCGGGTGCGCTCGATGTGTCCCTCGCCGTCCTTCACGCCGCGCCAGAAATTGCCGCCGCCGATGACGATACCCACCTGCACGCCCATGTCCACACACTGCTTGATAACGTCCGCCACCCGTCCCATGACCTGAAAGTCCAGACCGAAGTGCTTATCGCCGGCCAGCGCTTCGCCGCTGATCTTCAGCAGCACCCGCTTGAATACTGGTTGCTCCATCGCCGTTCCTCCCTAATTTTCTATCAGGTATTTTACCTTATTTCTCCCGTTTTGCATAGGGGGAAAATCGAAAATTTTTCTGAATTCTTTTTTGCGGATCCCGCGTGCCCTGCGCCTGCGGTGCATGATGCAAAACGAAAAGCTTTGTTTTTTCCCACTGGCGGTGTATAATGGAAAAAACACTTTTCCGGAGGCTGATTTTCATGGAACTTCTGCACGTGCTGGGCAATACATATGCGGCCGTCGCCGCCACCGCCCTGCTGCCCGTTTATAAGCTCAATGACCGGGATGTGGTGCTCATCGACACCGGCTACGCCAAGCTGGACAGAGCCGGCCTGACCGCGCTCATCGACGGCAGCGGCTGGCGTCTGCGCGCCATTCTCTGCTCCCACGCCCACTTCGACCACACCGGCAACGTCCGGTATTTGCAGGAGCGATACGGCGCAAAAGCCGCCATCTCCCTGATCGAAGCCGGTATCTCCGTGAACCCGGACAGCTACCGCGCCAACTACGTGGCCCTGACCTACGGCAAAAGCCGTGAGTTGTTTCTGGAGGAGTGCTTCACCGCAGATCGAGTCATCTTCCCCCAAGAGGACCACATCGACGTAGACGGCGCCCGGTTCGGTGTACTGTCTCTCCCCGGCCATTCGGCAGGCCAACTGGGCTTTGTCACGCCGGACGGCGCGGCCTATCTGGGTGACTGCCTCATCGACCAGCACGAGATCGACGCGGCCAAGCTGCCCACCAGCATGTTCATCGCCAGGGATCTGGAGAGCAAGGCCTCCCTCCGTTCTACCGATTACCCCGCCTATATCGTCGCCCACAAGCAGGTCATCACCGACCGCGGGGAACTGAACGCCCTCATCGACAGCAACATCGCCTTCATCCACCGCAAGGAGCGCGAACTGCTGGACGACCTGACCGACGGCATGACCTTCTCCGACTGGATATACGCCTTCTGCCAGCGGGAGAACATCCGCACGAAGCAGGAGCTGAAATTCAGCATCGTGGAGCGCAACTTCACCAACTTCACCGACTGGCTCACCGACACCGGCAAGGTACGCGTAGAGCGCGACTTCTGCGCCAAGAGGTATTACCACGGCTGAGATACCGTGTACGCATAGAAAAGCCACCCCATCGGGGTGGCTTTTCCGCTCTGTTTATTCGTCAAAGGGCACGCCGAACATCTGCCAGAACTGCCGGTTCTCGCTGTCGGACACCATGGCGGTGTTCCACGAGCCGAACGTAAAGCTGGCGCAGCTGTCCGTCCCCTTCAGCACCGACACCGTCCGCCCGTCGTCGAACGTCACCGTCAGCTTGGCGCCGAACCCGCAAGAGGTTCCGCCGCCGTAGGCTCTGGCGTTAGTGAGCATCTTCTGCAGGGCGGGCAGGTCGGCCTTGGCGGCGGTATACGTCTCGCCGCCGTAGAATTCCAGCTTGGCGGAAGTCATATTGCCCCGGAAATCCTCCGGCGTCACAAAGGTATAGCCGCACTGCTCCGTCAGTATTTTCAGCACCGTGGGCGGCACGGGCTTATAGTCGTTGCCCATGTAGTAGGCAACATCCTCGTCACCCTGCCGCAGCTCGGCGCACACCTGATACCACTCCGGCTGCACCAGTCCCTTCTCCGACTGGATGGTCTGCACCTGCTCCTCCGTCAGCGGTACGACCTGCTTGGCGGAACCTCCCGTCTCCCATGTGATCTGATAGACCTCCAGCTCCGCCGTTTCCGCCGCGCTCCGGTACTGGAACCGTACAGCGTACTGTCCATCCATGCCCAGGCCCACGAACTGCTCCGTCAGCTCTACCACATCTCCGTTGTGGAGCGCCACGTTCTCCTCATTGTACCGTCCGTAGAGGGTGAAGCCCTCACCCTTTATCACGGACAGCTGCGCGCCGCTGCCCACCTCATACACCGGGATGTCCTCGCTGTAATTCTCGTCGTACTTCACCGTGCGGTACACCACGGAATAGACCTCCGTCACGGCAATGCTCAGCTGATCCTTCTCGTAGCTGACGGTCACCGGCAGCCCGCCGGTCAGTTGGGACGTTATGTACCGGGAAATATCCCGCAGCAGCGCCTCCGCCGCGTCGCCGTTCCCACGGGGGTCGGCCTGCCCGGACAGAGTCCCGATATACCTCCGCACCTGCTGCGGCAGCTGGCTATACCGCTGCGCCAGCACGTCCATGGCGCCCTCGGCATACGCCCCGTCCGCGTTCAGATAGTACGCGCACAGATAGCTCAGCGGCAGGGTGTCCCAATCGGGCAGCGTGTCGTTGTAGACGATGCCGTAATCCTCCGCCTTTGCACTGACCACGCCGTCCTCGCCCAGTATGGGCCACGGGGTGATCTCCGTGAAGTCCGGCAGGGCGTCGCCGGGATAGTAGACGATGGAGCCGTCCTCCAAACGCGCCTGTAAAACATCCACCAGCGCTTGCAGGCCCGCTGCGCTCTCCCGGACGGCGTTGTAGTCCGCCGCCACATAGTCCCCGGCGTACACCGTGCCGGACACAGGGGTCTCCCCTTCCGCGCCGACGTCCTCCCACCGCAGCCATTCCGCGTTGTCGATGAGTGCCAGCGCCAGATAGCCCCGCCGGGCCATCTCCCGGTTCCACTCCGCGGTGCGCTGCGGCAGCGCGCCTGTAAAGGCGTAGCGCACCACAACGCCGTAGGGCTCGCTGGCCGTTTCGACCTCAAAGGAGTAGGTATACGCCTGACCATCGCCGGCAGCGCCGGCCGCCCGGAAGCCCAGCGCGTCCAGTATCGCGCCCACGGCGGCATTGTCACCGATATACTCCGTCCGCAGGGCGTACAGCTTCTCCGCGTCCAGCGTCCCCACGTTCTTGTAGCCGGGCTTCGTCAGCAGGCACGCGCCGATGATGACCGCCGCGACGACCAGCAGGATGACAGCCCAGAGGGCGGGCTTCTTATAGTTGAGCACGTTCTTCACCCTTTCTTTCACAGCCACTTCGCCAAAGGCCAGCGGGCACACCGCCGCCATTTTCGGCTGGGCGGCACAGGCCACCAGCGCCCGGGAATAGGCGGCCCGCTGCGCCGCATCTGCGTTTTTCAACACCATTTCATCACAGGCGCGCTCCATGTCGCGGCCCAGCAGGACATACGCCGCCCAGAGGACCGGGTTGAACCAGTTGACCGCCAGCAGCAGAAACGCCAACGGTTTCCACACATGGTCCCAGCGGCGGATATGACACCTTTCGTGGGCGAGCACCTGGGGAAAGTCCTGCTCCGACACGGTTTCCGGCACATAAATGCGGGGCGCGAGCACGCCCAGCACAAAGGGCGTGGACCAGTCGGTACAGCGATAGACATTGTCCTGTATGCGGGGGGCGGCGCGGAGCCGCCAGCGCATACGCAGCAGGCTGAGGGCCATGTACAGCGCCATGCAGCCCACGCCCGTCAGCCAGATGGCGGGCAGCTGATCCAGCAGCGCAAAGCCTTGTGCCGCAGCGGGTCCCGCCATTTCCAGGCGCTGCTCCGGCGGGGCGGAAACATAGACCTTTTCCTGCTGGCGAAGCTCCTGATAGGCCTGGATGGGCGGGCTTTCGGGCTGCTGGAGACTGACGGGGCTCTCTACTGTCAATCGGGCTGGAAGCAGCAGCCGCAGGGCCACCAGCAGCCACAGCATACACACGGCGCGGCGGGGCGCACGGCGCAGCAGCGGCCGCACCGCCATCACCGCCAGCGCGATGAGGCCCGCCTGCCATGAAATTTCCAGCACGGAGGTAAACAGACTATCCATTTTTTCTTCTCCTTTATGGCGCAGGGCATGACATCGTATGCCGCAGCGCGGTTCAGTTACGTCCGGAATTCTCCTGCTCGAAGCGGTCGATCATGGCGTGGAGCACATCGGCATCCTCTTTGGAAAGTTTTGAATTTCCCATAAAAGCCGTCAGAAATGCCGGCAAGCTGCCGTGAAAGTTGTGGGCCACGAAGGCACGGCTCTCGGCGCGCTGCACGTCCTCGCGCGCGACGCGCGACGTGACCACGGCGTTCTCCGTGTGCACCACGCCGCGCTCGGCGAGACGCTTGATCACGGTGTAGGTGGTGGATTTTTTCCAGCCCAGCTCCTCGGCGCACAGGCGGACCAGCTCACTGCTTTTTATAGGCTCATGGGACCAGAGTATCTCGCAGAAGCGCAGCTCACTGTCAAAAATTTTCGGTGTTTCCACAGGGTTTTCCTCCTTGGTCGAATGTAGTAGACCCGTTTTTAGTCTAATGCATTAGACCCGTCCTGTCAAGTATTTTTTCTTGCTTTTTGTGTTACTTTTACTTTACTTTTCTTGCACGCTTATGATACCTTAGTGCAGAGGATGTTATAGGGACATGCAATCTATGTGTCAGGCACGGCAAAAACAGGTACGGAAGGGGCGCAGCATGGATATCGTGTATGAGGATAAGCGGATCGTGGTGGCGGTAAAGCCGGCGGGAGTGGTGTCGGTGGATCAACCGGGCGGAATGCCCGAGCTGCTGCGGCAGACGCTGCACACCGCGTGCATACGGACGGTGCACCGGCTGGACGCGCCGGTGGCGGGACTGATGGTATTCGCACGGAGCGCCTACGCCGCTGGGGAGCTGTCACGGCAGATACGGGAGAGGGAATTCGAGAAAACGTATCTGGCGGTGGTGCGGGGAGCGCCGAAGGCGGACGAGGGAGAGCTGACGGACCTGCTGGGCCGGGACAAGACGCGGCGGATGACCTATGTGGCCGAGGGGCCGGGAAAGGACGTGCGGGAAGCGCGGCTGCGGTACCGGGTGCTGGACCGGCGGGCAGGATGCGCGCTGATACGGGTCCGGCTGCTGACGGGGCGAACGCACCAGATCCGGGTACAGTTCGCGTCACGGGGGATGCCGCTGGTGGGCGACCGGCGGTACGGAGACGCGGCGGAGGCGGACACGCCTATCGCGCTGTGGTCGGCAGGCGTGGCGTTCCGGCACCCGGAGACGGGAAAGGCCATGGCGTTTGAGCTGGCGCCGCCGCGCACGGCGCCATGGACGTGGTTTGAAGCATGAAAAAGGCCGCCGGGAGGCGGTCTTTTTATGCGTTTTTTTGCCTGCGGGCGGGAGGATGGGTGCTTCGCCGCCCCGGCGGCGAGCAGGTGTTGCGCCTGCGGGCGCGGGATGGGGAGGTTCGTGCCCCGGCACGAATAACTTTCTTTTTTTGTAAAAAGAAAGTTACCAAAGGAAACCACTCAAACCTACGGTTTAAGGATCCCTTGGCGCGGGGCGGGTTTCGCCGCTGCGGCGGCGAGCAGGTGTTGCGCCTGTGGGCGCGGGATGGGGAGTTTCGTGCCCCGGCACGAGTAACTTTCTTTTGTTGTCAAAAGAAAGTTACCAAAGAAAACCACTTAGACCTACGGTCTAAGGGTCCCTTGGCGCGGGGCGGGCAAGTGCAAATTTGGCGGTGTGTACTCGCGGGCGGGGTGCAGCGGTCATCACTGTCGGTCAAAAGGACTACGTGTACGTTCACCGGCGCGGAGGCTGACGCGGCCGCTTGCTTCAGCCACGGTAGGGGTATTTGCTTCTACCGGGTTGGCGATTATCAAATCGCGCCTTTGGCGCCTTGCGGCGGCAAAGGTAGGTGTGCCCTGCGGGCACGGGGTGTGATATGTTTGTTGTCCCGTAACACGAGAGAACAAAAGAGTTTACCGTAGCAACGGGCAGCGGCAGCGGAAAGCTGTGCTGGCACAGTCGGGGGAACGACAACGATCAGGAAAACGCCGGTTACGTGAGGGAAAGCGCGGGTGGCAGTGAACAGGCATAGCGCGCGAGGGGTTCTTAGACCGTAGGTCTAAGCGGTGCTTTTGGCTACTT